>Ga0181473_100064_pt1 | contig 15769 bp, 13 predicted proteins | sample In2P11_FD_119089 | JGI IMG/M metagenome (GOLD analysis project Ga0181473, IMG submission 119089) | Clean room microbial communities from NASA Spacecraft Assembly Facility at Jet Propulsion Laboratory, Pasadena, California, USA -... ... | reverse complement strand
TGTGGAGGTCTTATTTCCTATTTTTGAGGTAACATTGGAAAATATGGCATTGGCATATGACTGGGTAGTTTACCTACTGAGATGAGACAAGCTTCAACAAATACTGCTTGTCTATAGACTTTCGAAAAAGTGGTTATACCAAAATTTTGAATTTGTAGTGAGAGGTCCAATGGAAAGGCTCTTAAATAGTACATGAGGGCTTGATATTGTTAGGGCCTAACTGACACCAGAACTCTTTTCCAAGATTTCTAAAATCTAATGTTAAAGTCTAGAATATTCTCCTGTTCATATCTTTTAATAGAGGTGAGTTGAGTTAGTAAGGAGAAAGGGTCCCCTACTTCATTAAATTCCAGAATAAAGGGCTCTACCAACTAAGCCCAGGAAGTTATAGATCTATTATCAAGACCTATATACCAATCAAGGACTTTGCCCTTACAAGATTGCGCTAGCAGCCTTACCATGACATCTTCATGCTGAATATTATGGAACTTAGCCAAACCGGCTACATCCACACAATGTTCATAGGTTATATTATCTGTGGTGGCATCAAACTTAGGTAGAGTTTTAAAAACATTTCTTGGGATATCATGCAATGCAACAAGGGCCAAAGGTACCCCATTATCTCATGCAGGGTAAATATTTAGAGTAGGATTAGCCATTTCAGGAGAAGCAGTCCTAGTTTGAAGATTGAATGGGAATGGTTTGAATGGAGATTCTAAAGTATTGATATTACTCAATGAGCTTCTTTTGCTACTTTAGATTTTGATCTTGTCCACAAAAACTCTAGTAGCAACTAAAAGAATTTAGGTTCAGGAAGCAGAAATAATAACTGTAAAATTTGCTTTGATACGTACCATCAATACTGCTTCCAGCAGAGTCACCAATAAAATCTTTCGTGTCTCATCGGGCATGCCAAAAAGATATATTGTTGATAGAAATTGGGTAATGTAGTACCTTGGATGATTTCAACCAAAGTGTATCATGAACAGGTTGATACAATAACCTGATCTTCGGAGTAGGCCAGTTCCTTATCTATTGGGCATAAATTATAAGAACAAGTACTGGAAAGAAACAAAAGGGGATAGAGTGCAAGAGATGAATTAAAAGGTTAGGGTAATAACAATATTTAAGAGATATTTATTACTTGCCACAATATAACCAGATTAAGGATAATAACAACAAGTGTTGGACAAGAAAGGTCAAGATGGCATTATATTACTGATAGAACAAAAGGTCTTCGAAAGTAAATACAAAGGGCAATACTAGAAATTCTGACCTTTTTGCATTATCTTCAACTATATTTATACTAAGCTTAGAACAGTTACAAGATGATTGAAATGAAATGGTTACAAAATGGCCTAAAGATTCTAGCCTTCTTTTAACAACAACTACTACCTTTGCCACATGGCACATTATTTTTAAAAATACTGAAAGTCCTAAAATTGTAACCGCCTCTAAATTGTGATAAGCATGCTTTCTTGAACCTGCATCATGCTTTCAGAATATTTTTGAACGATTATGATGATTCCAGAGTCTTCCCATCTCCCTTTGTTCATTCTGGAACCATCTTGATTTTTTACTTGTGTTTTGGAGTCTTTTAGTGGAATGTTGCCTTGGTGAAGATTTCTTATGTTATATCTGACATCATCAATCTTCGCACTCCAATCTGAAGGCTTTTATTTTTTTTTGATGTCATCCTTTCTTTCCTTCCCCTTACAAAATGCTGCTTTGCCGCTACACTCTTGGTGGACCCCTGGGTCCTTGTAACTTTATGCTCCACAACCTTGGATACATTCTGCTAACGTCATATTCATCAACATCCGGAAGAGTCTTGAATTGCAACCCCATGTAGCTCTTAAGCTACCTTGCTGATGTCACTTCTCCCTCATGCTTTTATAAAGTGAACAAGAGGTGTCGGGAGTTTTGGCTCTCCTTGTGATGTCATTCTCCTTTGGACCCGATCTTTGGCCAACAATAGGATCCACTTTACTTCGCTAACATCGTCTCCCTTTCGTTCCTTTGGCCATCACGAAAACTTTTAGCATTGCCTGCTGGCGTCACTACCTTTGGGGTCCGATTTTAGACAAAACGCTACTCACCTGTACTCTACTTACATCATTCTGGAGAATACTGTGCATAGTCCTTCTATTTGCAAAACTTATCCAAAACCTTTGAAAAAGACTTTGCAAACTCATAAGTATATTCTGGGAATAGTTCCAAGGTCTTGAACCATGTATATGTACAGAATCATTTTCAAGTATGGAAATCATGTTTTAGCATGTTCTATCCAAACTTTAATGTATAATAAAGTTTTCTTGAAGATCTCATAACTTTTTTTGTAGTTGGTGTTTTTTTGTGAAGTAGAGTTTTCTGAGTAACCATTATTTAACATAATTTACCTTGCAATTTTCATGATATTCTGATTTATTTTATTCATCCATGTCATCATTTGTAAGTTTGTTGAAGTAACCTCAATGCTTTTTTGTAAGTGCACTAAAGTAATCTCAATACTTTCTGTGTTGAGATTTTCTTGCTTTCACTATTGTATGTGTTCAAAAACTTCAAAATGTAGGTGGGATATTGTATTCAAGAGGCCTTGGAATGTAGGAGAAAATACAAACAAGAGTACCTTACTTTATGTAGATATATTGTCTTGATATCTAAACATTATGAAGATCTTGTAAAATAATTAAATATTCTTCAAATAATTTATAAAATATCTAATTCAACAATTAATATAAATAAAACCAAATTATGGTAATTAAATTAAAAATACATTTCACCTTGCAATCTTATTTAATAATCAAACCTTGGAGGTGAGGTAGTCTCCACCTTGGAGAGGCAATGTATCCAGTTACATTTTCAGGACATCCTGTCCAAGTTAAAACTTTTCCAAACCCTAGTCATTCCTGCAACCCTATATGGTGTCGATATTTGGGGTCCCAGTTTAGTAGATTGAATCCCAGTCAAGTGGATATTGATCTCCTTCCTATCTTGCTTCATTCGAAGCAAGAGGATTGTCCCTCACTCTATCATGCTTGCAGAGTTCGATTTCTAGACCCTCCTGATATGGGCCCTTGCTTCCACCATCATCTACCTACATCACCTTCAGCTTCTATCTGACCTTGGAAAATATACATATTCTGTTAGACTTTTGATGAGAGCTTTAGCCTCCTTGATGGAGTTGGCAGCTCAGGGCTGTGGTCGATGTTGGTGTGCTAAGGTATCTACGATGCTTGCGAGATTTTGGTTCTCTCCTGATAGACTACCTTCCCCACCAATTGACTTATCCCAAACACTTAAGGAATCTTTGATAGTGATTCGGGATGTGATCTACAGAGCCTTCATTTAGGCTACTTGGGTGTCCCCCCTATCACGGACACCCAAGCAGGACCACTATGCCCAACACTACCTCCAAGTCAAGGATGGCAGGATTTCCCCTCTAGGATAAATCAGGCTACACCTCCCCCCCGAGTTGAGGATGTCGCTTAGACAGTTATGGGTATGCTCACACCAGCTACGAGTGGAGATAGACCACCACTTAGCTAGAGAGTTACGAGTTTGCTACCTCTGCTCTTTGGAGACCAAATATGAGGATCACTTCATCTTTCAATGCTTGATCTATTATGAGATCAGAGGTCGATACCATTATCTCTTTCGCGATTCACTTGCTTCTTTCATCAGGTACCTAGATCAGTGATGCTTAACCCTTTACCTATGAGAGGCCTTCCTCCTACGAAGACATCTCCTAGCCTGAGCTTAGCAGCCCTCAGGTGATCGATACATTACATCCTTCTTCCGTCCCTCCTCCCCAAAGGGGGCCCGTAGAAGATGCAAAGAGGAACACCCACAGCCACTCTGTCAGACCAGGAGATGCCTTCAAAGCATGCTGAAGGCGTTGAGGATTCGTCAAGTCACTTCTTTCTTTCCACCTAGTAGCACCTCGAGTACTTCACCCATGGACCAACGCAAGCCCTCCCCGGACCAGAGTACACCGCCACACTCCCCTCTCGGATAGGCTCATGATGACTTCTTTGCGGTTGTTCCAGATGTTGTACCCCCCTTCCCATTAGGGTGGGGTTCTTTAACTTAGAAATTTCAATTTAGCTCATTTCCTTTTGCTTTCTTTAGATGGGACCCATTAAGGGTTTAGCTAGCTTTTCCAACAAGACTGTACATGCTAGTTCCATTGACTGCTTTTAGTCACCCGAGGACATTTATATAATTTCTTTCTTTCTTTCTTATAAATACTTAGGTATCGATATAATAACAAACTAAATTAGAATCTAAGTGTCAAAAGAAGAATCTCTTATAGATGGAAAGCCTTCTATGGTCTAGAAAATAAATGTAAAAATGTAGGACTTTAGAATTTGGATAAAAAGAAAACTCTTTTATCTTGTCTTGTAACCCCAATAATATTGTATGGTTGTGAAGTTTGGGGTGGAAGCATTTCTAGACAAACATGGAATAAAATTGAGCAAATTCAAAAGCAATTCATCATTTATAACTTCAATATTAAAAATAACACGATATACCCTATGTTTCCCATGGATGTTGGTTTACTCTCTATTGAAAGTGAAGCTTTAAAATGATAATGTTTTATACAATTATAAATTAACAAAATTAAATCCTCTTAGGCTACCTGTAATCGCCTAACAAACTTGTCTAGCTCATCAACCTCTTAAAAGAGGTTGGCTAAAAGACTTTGATAAGTGGCTTGACTTTTGGAGTATACACATAATCCTTTCAAATAGCAATAAATTAAAATTACATATTGAAAATAAAGTAAATAAAAAATTATGAAGTGATGACAATATCCAAAACAAAAGAAAACTAGCTTACTATCAAAGCATCATTAATCAAAAACTTAAACATCCATCCTATCCACATAAGATTATCAATCTCAAAAAAAAAACTTGCGATCACAAAATTAAGAACTAATTCATACGAATTGCATAGCCAAATTGGTAGCTATACAATACCTAAAACACCTTGGGATAAAAGAACTTGTAAGATTTGTAACCTAAATGCCATAGAAGATGAAACTCATTTTCTCTTTTTATGTCCACTGTACAAAGACATTAGACAAACCTATAAAAATATTTGTAATTATAGTTCAATCCATGAATTTTTAAATCAAGATAATCTAAACAAGCTTGATGATTTTATTGTACAACTTAATTATGTTACAAACAAGCATTCAAATATATAATTGATTTATATTTATTTTTGGACAAACTTTGATAGATCTTACAAACCATTAGGTTTAAAAGGACGTTAAAAGACTTATCTTTTATCTTGTTATCTTGACTAAATAAATTAAGCATTAAATTCTACCATTGAACATGTTTATTATGGCTATTAAACAACTATACCATAGGAATTTAATTATCAACATCAAACTATTATAAGATCTATTTACAATGTTCAACTTTAGACAAATGGCTTGCCCTACCTTATGGTGTAGTATTATACAATGCAAATCATTGATCCATTAATCCCAATCACTCTTCTATATTTTTCTCATTGAATTTCTTATATTCAACTTGTGTAATTTGTTAGTAAAAAGCCATGTCAGCAAAAATACCCTTGTTTAAAAATCAATTCACTAATTTAGTTCTTGTGTTGATCTATCATCTTGTCCTTCTTCTTAGTGATGTTGCCTTCTATCTAATTAAGAAGAAGATTAGTTAATCAATCCATTATTATTTATATTTATGTTATTCTTTTTTATAACTTTCTTGCAAAATGGGTCATTTGCATCCTTTATGATCTTTGCATTCAAACTACATATCATATTTCTTCATGCTTCATTCAAATCCTTTACGACCTTTGCATTCAAACTGCATATTATGTTTCTTCATGCTTAATTCAAGTCTTATCAGTATATGCTACTTACAACTTTTGAAAGGATTTAAATTTTATACTTACAACTTTTGAAAGGATTTAAATTTTATTCAACATAAATTGGTCTTGAAACTAGTCTATAATCAATTATCGCATCCAATATGATTCTTTATGTTCGTTTTCTTTCACTATATATCAAGGAACTATGCCTATAAAAAATGTTGCTTAAGATATATGATATTGCAATTTCTTGACAAGATAAATCAAGATGTTATTAAAGATGCATGTTAGCATCTCATTCATAGATGCAACAATACTTAAACTTCTTGTTGCCCTTGTATTGATTCAATAGGCTTTTGATCCAACAAGTTTAACAGTGGTAAACCTTCGTTAAAATTTGTAAATAAGAATAAAGAAAAGGGATTTACATGATTCAGGATCATAAAAAAAAGAACCTCCAAAAGTACCTGACATGACAAGAATAAGCCTACACAAATTGACATGTTTCATTCACCAATCAAAAGATCATTTACACTCAAGTGGCAAGGACTCTTTCATCAACCTCCAAATGTCTCTTCGATTAGTAAGTGCACATCAATAACAAAAAATAAGCATTGAAGGTAAAATCGGCACCAAGTACAAAGTAAAGATTTGTCAAAGATGCCTCAGATTTGACAAACTTCACACTTCATTTTCACAAATTGTGAAGCCTATAATGAACCATCCACCTAATTCAAATTATTTTACTTCAATCAACACTATGACCAGTTTTATTTTTAACAGAGCTTGTTTTATAATGAAACTAGAGTTTACCTGATAGTGGTTATAGTTGAATGAAATCTGACCATGAATATACATATTGATATGTGTATCTTGCCAGACTAATTATTAAACAAGGTCCATCCGCCAATAAATATTTAAGTGATTACGTGTTTCTTTTATAATACTGTAAAATGCACAATTCAAAAGTATTGGCCAATTCTCATTAAAATTGCTCTTCTGCTGTAATGCAATTTTTGGAGGTGGTTAAAGAAACATGTTTAGATTCGTTTGGCACATAGTTTTCCTAGACACCTTGCATTATCGGAATATCCTGTACAAACTCATGTTGTGCAGAAAAAATACAGCAAACTTTCAATGGTCACTAAGTATACATAATGCACAAGTGGCAATTATATTTCAGTCTCATCTCCTGATTGTTCTCTGATCTTCCTACTAAGTGGTTAACATAGAAAAAAGGGGCAGAGTTTGTTGAACAGTCTGATTTTACAGCAATGGTTTCTTTCGTTCTCAAACATTGGTTTCTACCAGAATTTAATTGAACTAACAAGACAAAAGAAATGTTTCCCTTATCTGGAAATATAGCTTGGTGTGTATCATTGAAGACAGAATTTTAATAAAATTAACGGGATAAAATGCCATAGGGAAATTATTACAAAAATGAGTATAAAAAATAAATATATCCCCATACACCTTATTGACATCTCATTTCTATGATGACACTAATTCCAATTCACTTGATAGTATTACCATGCCATCCATTATACTCTAATGTTTCCATATTTCATTGCAGTTTTCAGTTGAAGAATGTCTTTTTGCCTGGATCCCATAGAAAGATTTTGATCATTTAAATAAAAATCTACAAGATAAATATAGATATGCTATATTTTGAAAGTTAATAGCTAAGAGAGGGATATTTCTCATGTTCATGTCGATGTTCCACTGGAGACCTCCACATTGCATACTGGGCATGTCTGCATTAGAAAAAGCAAGATATGAGATGCATGAGGTGGGAGGTAAAGCCATTTTCAGGAGAACACCAAATAACAAAACTGGCCTTGAAAGTATTAGATAACAAGTCAATATGATCTTGTTCAGTTGGAGACCTCTACATTACAAAATGCAATATAGTAACAAATACAATTACAAATATGAGTATAGAAGACAATATAGAAGAGATGCAAAAAACATTTTTAAAGAATGTCCTTATTATTGATGACAATAAATTTTCAATTTTCTGCATTTAAAATTTAATGCAGCTGACAATATTTATTGAGTGGACTTTGTTTTACCTTATTGATTTTAAGCCAATCTTTTATACAATCAGAATGGTACTGATGCTTGCATGGAAGAGTCAAGATCATATCCCCTTCTTCATACTCCACACGACATATGACACACCTGAAACAATAAAATGTATAGCAAAATTATTTAATAGAAAAAAGGATTAAATTCAAGAGAATGTAACATTAGAAAATATCTATTCCATCCACCATGATTGAGCCACGCCTGCAATTTTTGTTATAATTAGTGTACAGTATCACACAATGATATTGATCTCATTGACTTCTATCTTCTTTGGCATAAGCACCAGATTACTCGTTTATATATTAAGCATCTTTGGTTTCTAAATTCTTGCACCACTTTGAGCAAGTCATCTATTTCTTTGTTGTAGAATGCTCAAAAGAATTAATCAGGAATCCATTTCCGAATCAAAATTTCTACTTTTGAATGTATAAATATTCTATCATTGCAGATATGGGTTTTGTGATTGCCCTTGATATCCTCAATAGTACATTGTCTTTTGTTTCTTTCCTATTACAATCTAGTTCATTAAGAATGTTTGTGCAATAACAAGACATCAATAAGATTTACAAACATATAATAATGATTGCTCTGGACTTCAAAATATTTCATTTCTTACAATTACTAAAGCTAGTTTATGGATATCATATTTTAATTTATCTTGAGATTAGCCCGTATTCAAACAATAATCATGTTTTATTTCTACATTGTGTAAGAAATTTGCAAAATGCTGATTTCCCCTATTTTTCTTGTTCACAGTTCACCAGAAGGTCACGAGATCACCTTCATGCAAGTGATGAAAATTGTATCGATTTTTGGCCAACTATAATTGAAACACAGGTAGCTTGCTTGTTTACCATATAGCATTTTAAGGCTTCACTTCAATGCATAGCAGACCTGTCCGATGTGGAGAATAGGGTGGAAAATATAGCATTTAATGAAAGTTTTTAATAATAAACTACTCTTATATTTGTTCTATTTTATTCCATGTATCCTAAATGGTGCTACAGACCAATAGCTCACCTTTAAAGCCATAGAGGTCAAAAGTTCTGAGTTATTTTCCAAGACATAATGAGCTTTCCATTCTGCCAAAATTATTTTCTAACATTTCATAGTTGTGATCGGTAATTAATGTCAAATTTTGCATATTGATATCTGTGATCAGTTATTTTCAAATTCTCCTGGATGCTTTGCAAGCTGAATAATAGTAAGTTAAACCTTGTAATACAGATCTGAAACATACTAAGGGTTTTCAAATTCAAGGAACCTATCACTGTTCTAGATTAATATTTAGAAAGTTTAAGATGCACTCTGGCCTCTTCTGCAATATAATTTAAAGACAAAAAGCATCCTTGCTCCTGTAAATTATAACTGCTCTCTTTGATCCAAAAACAAAGTTGCTGAAGAACAATAGATGATGTTTATATTAGTTCAAATATGATTTAAAAGAAGTTGCAAGTGAAACTGAGATTTTGCTCTATAATGACTACCAAACTTTTTGTGATATTTTGTGTTTACCTGTGTGTAATTTAGTCCATTACAATTTTAGCCAATCCTAGACAATACTTTGTTCAAATTTCAGCTACTGGCATGCATCTATAGTTTAAAAGGAAAAGGACCAGTTCTATTAGCAAATTGCAAAATTCATGCATCTTATATATCAATCCACTATGAACGGCAAGGTAAGCCAAACGTGCCCAAATGACATTGAGATTAAAAAAGGTCATAAACATCTATACATAGGTCAGGCACATTTTCTTACTGTTCAGTGTTGCTTGAACTTGGACTTTGCAGAACATATTTAGACAAAGGCAAAGAAGAAATTGAATCTTGATCAAGCCCTCTAGTTTGAGTCCCAACCACTTCACTTAATGCCACTAGTTCCTGTCAGTCATATCACAACAAAGGAGAGCAAAAATGCTTACATGAGATAGTTCAAATAGTCTCTTTTTGGTGCATAAATGACACTAGCAATTAAGAAAAATACCTCATACAACATATTGTCTGGATCAACATCTTGCCATGCATCATCCTGAACATCAACTAAAAAATTAGGAAATCTGAAAATGTCGGTGCACTAGATAATAAAGAACAGTGATCAACAATAAAAATATATGCAAACTGTGTATTAGTTATAGTATAGAATATTATCCATCATAAATCTGTTCTTAGCCAAGCATTGGCCAATTTTGGATACTATGTTGTTGATGCAAACACGCATTGAATGTTTTAGGCCAGAAACCTCTCCTAGAGTAAAGAATCTATTAAAGACTTCGCTGGCCTTTGAAAATCAATTTCAAGTATGTATATAAGAGAAAACTTGAACTGAGACAATAACAAATAAATCAATAATACAGAAACTCTGACCAATCACACCACTAATTATAATACCTGAGAGCTGCCATCATTGTCTTCATTGTCATCTTCTTCCCCTGAAACAAATTTCCTTCAGAATAAAGTACTCAAATTTACATACAATATATATGACTAGCATCCCTTGCTAGAATGGCATAACTGAGATCAAAATCATGTTAATGCTGAATAGACTTACACTCATTAATGCCTGTCAAAGCCATCATGTGAGCCGCCATTTCACGGTCTTCAGCATCCTGAAGTGCTCTTGCATATGCTTCATCACTTTCAAATGAAGAAGGGTCAATCTCTCCATTCTGATCATCAACTACTGCATTAGCTTCATAGTCATCAGCGTCAGGATCAACATCAACCTCATCTTCATTCTCACCACTGTCATTGATATAATCTTCCTGATCATAACTACCACTCCCAGATGTCTCATGGTCACTATATTCTGCATTCATTCGCAACAACATATATGCTCGTTCCTGACAAATGCAACGCATCAACAAAAACAAGAAAATATAAATACCAAATTTCAGTAACAAGCGTAAAAAGAGAATCCAACAAACATTCCATAAATGAAGACAAAAATCTGCAAAAAGATTCTAAAGTAAAAATGACAAAAAATACAAATGACCTATGCACAAAATATGATTATTACATCCACAAAGTAGTTCTTGTTTTGAAACCTCTTGTTCTATATAATAAATTTTAGGAGGTCAAACATGATTATAACATCCACAAATATTTGTCTATCAACAATGATCAGTTAACAACCATCAATAAAGCTGGTAGGAACTTACCAAAAAGCTTCAAATTCTTCAGAAAACCTATGAATGGTTTGACAGAAATTATTTAGTTCTTTACAAACAGCCACCAAAAATCTTTCCAGGAATACATTGTGAACACTAAACCAAAAAATAAGCTTTTACAGAAAGCAGACAACCATACCAAAGCTCCTCATATCAGGAATTTTCAGCCTCTATTAATTGCCTCCTTTCCCCAAATTTTGTGTAGGGAGCTAGGAAGTTGGATTCCAATTCTTCGGTAAGGGAAGAAAATGTCAAGCAGTCACACATATGAAAGCCTCCTCATATCAGTATTTTTTATTTCTATCAATCACCTACTTTCCCCCAGTGTTATGAGGGCACTAAATGTTCATTTGATGCTAGTGTTAGCCAGTCTAATGGTGATGAACAAGTGAAGCCATTCCTTCCCTCACTAGCAACTACAATAGCTCTCATCAACTTTTTTCACCCAAGTTGGGCAGGCCTATTACTCTTCAATATTGTATGTCAGCTACCCCCAATTTCCTATAGGCCAAGCAGCCCACTCAAATATGTAGTACAAATTCCTTATCTTCTTCGACAGGTTCAACTATGAAGGAGAGTTCTGAGAAATTATTTGCACCCTTCCAAGCTTGTCTAGACAACAACCCCGTCCTGACCACATGCCAATGAGGTAAATATTAGCTATCTTGCGATGATTAATGACCATAGTATTTCTTCCACCATTCACCACCCAATAATGGGTAGAGTTGCATGTTGTTGCTTTTCTTGGCATGTCTTGTATTCAACTACATTTGGATATATATGAAATTATGATTTGACTTAGTTACTTTAGCTTTGAAATATTATTTTTAATGCCTTTTTCAGGGTTCTCTAGTACATTGTCATCATATGGTTATGTATAGATTATGATATAATTTACTTACTTTAGCTTTGGTAATTTCTGCTTTAGTGTATTTTTCAGGCTTCTGTAGATTGTAAGGATATATTTTCTTCAAGTCCTACTGATTACTTATGTCTTCTGGAGATTAATAAACTTTCATTCTATATATAATGCACTGCATAAAATGAATCCATCTGACCAGAATATATTCAGTCCACTCTCTGTAGGTGACAACCAAATTATCCTGTCTAAGTTGGCAAACTCAAGCACCTTTTTCAGCCTCAAATCTGCCTCTATAATTGACAAGTTTGTCACTGGAATATGCTGAAAATTGAAATGAACACAAACCCAACTTGGATAACACTTAAGACAGATTGCTGTTAATCCTCAAAAAATAGAGGACAACATACCTGACTGCAATGTTGTCGTTGGTTTTGTCAAACCAACTTTGGTTAGTTGGACTCTTACCTCTACTGCTGCTATCATGTTTTTATTCAAAGTTGCTTTTTAGTAGTAAATATCATGCAGAATATATGTCAAATAAATGATCTATGCCACAAAATAACATTATTTTCCTTTGCATCCAAGTTACACCGATAGCTATAAATATTCTGATCATGCAGGGAATGGGTAGGGTGGGAGATCTAAGAACTGCAGTGGCTTTAATATACACCCTCAATACATGGATGGCACTTGTCAAAATGTAATGTATCACTGTTGCTAACATATATAAAGGTTGTGTTACCTAAGATGAAAGCTGGGGATGATTTAAATAGCTAATATGAATAGTAAGTTCTTACTTAAATATGATGTAATTAAACAGATTGGTGACATGTAAATTGAGTGCAGTCATTAAGGACATTTTTTTGTATTCCAACACCACTGCTAGTATATGTGAAGGTTTAGTAAGAAATTGTGCAAACTGAAGATCATTGAATTTATGGCCTTAGTTAATTTGAGCAGTGTGTAATTTAACTTATTTTAGACCCTATTAGAATTAGTTACAGCAAAAAGATGCAGTTGTTAGGAATGAAATTCTTGCAGTTTTTCAACAGTTAATGAAACATTAGTCTGCCACATGAAGCATACAGTCTTGCAATGCAATAAAACAAAATAAAAAATAATTTTTTTGAAAGTTTGAGAAAGATATTAGATTAAATGAATATTGAATAACCTGTTCTTGCAAAGCACGAGCAAGGGCTAAGTCGGAATCTTCCTGACTGAGGCAAGTGAATGGACGCCTTGAAGATTGCACTGACGGTAAATCCAACTCAGAAGCTACATGCATTTCTGGTTGTGACCCTTGTGCATTCTCTATTTCAGTTTTATTGTTTCTTTCATCAGCCTTGTCATTGCCTCTCGTATCATCTGCCATGGAATAAATTACTGTCAAAGTAATTTTCTCACACCAACAGTATAATATCTGTGACAAAAAAGATCACGGGAAAGCAATTAGAATATACAACAAGCTTATCTAATTAATTTTAAAGGGGATAATGATTCAAAACTCTAACATAAAACACAAACAGAAAAATATAATGTATTAGTAATATTAGTATTACACAAGTAATGAAAAAATAAAACAATTATTGCTATATTTTTAATGAATAATTTATAAATTATATTTAGTTATATAATAGTAATACAAAATAATATTAAATAAAGTTTTTATTACACTATTTAATATATAAAATTACAATTTAAATTTTAAAATATCCTACATTCTCATATTTATTTTGAATTGCAAAATAATCATAATCTTATTCAATTTTAAAAAAATTTACAAAATAAAAATTTAAAATATTAAATAGAAAAAAAAAATTAACTATTTCTTTGTTTAAAAAGAATTATGAAATTAATTTTTTATATACCATTAATGAATAAGTTAAAACAAATCTTTCATAAAAAAATTTATAGAGAACAATAATACTATATAACCATGGTTGCAAAATACTGGGGGCTAATGAATCAGATCAAGCCAAAGAAGTAGTTCCTACACAAAGATGAGCAGAAGAGGGTGGGGAGAGGGCAATGAATTTTGATGCTGATAACCCGCATGAGGGCTTTTCAGCGAGCTAGCATGAAGAGAAGCAGACGGAACCCTAAAGCAAGCTAGGGTGCCGAGAAAGTCTACACAACCATTGCACAGAGATTGCTCACAGAATGCAACCTGCATGAGAGTTCAAGAGTTTACTTGGGAGTTCAGGCATAAATCAGATGGAGAGAAGCAACAAAACCCTAAAGCATTATGTCTGAACTTCATACTTGGAGTTGAAAAATTTAAACATTTTTATTGACATGTGAATGAGTAGAGGACCTAAACAACAAAAGAGGCACTTGTTAATATGTTTACCTTTAGCTTTATATTCCATCTCTCATTAACAATCTTACTTCCCAAAATATGTGGGCCTTCACCTTTTTGTTTTTGCTAGCTCGATGGTACAATGCCTGTGCCCATATTCAAGAGTTACAGAGTTTAGGTCCTCATTGGATGATTTGATTTAAGGGATTTGAGAATCGAACCACAATCCAGGAAAAATGCTGAAACATGAGGATCAACAATTGATTGGTAAAGTGCCTATGCCAGTAATCAAATGGTCTAGCTTTGAGTCCTACCTGAAGGATGCTACTCCTTCCTTGAGTTTCTATGCTCATCCTAAGCTCTATAAATAGTGTCCACATTCAATTATTACAGAGCCTGTAAGAATATACAAAATAAACAAAAGTAATTCATGGTACAAACAATTAGCAGCACTACAAGATGAATAAAATAAAACAAGTTCAAGCAAGAAGTGATAAAGAGGTCTATATCAACAACTATTGATTATTATTGGTCCATTTGAGGATACTTTCTAGTTTTTTTTAAAAAAAAAGGATACTTGTAGTCAGGAACTTGTTACATAACAAGGCTCAACTACGTGGTTTAGGGTTCATAGGAATGTAAGATGAAGATATGGATATACAATATATCATTCCCTCTCCTTTAAAAATAATCTTCCCTGGCTTATCCCTAGTATTCAAGTGGTAGACATGATGTTGAGAAACATTCTACACGTAATGAAAGCTGCTGAACATGTTCGTTAACCTAATAGATTTATTTTTCTAGGTTAATAAATCTGGAAAAGCTTGTGATATCAAGGAGTGTTGTTTTTTGGCCGAAGTGAAACATCGTAGCATGCGAATATGGTTCAAGAAAGTTTTTTAAATCATACTTGGGTGTACTATAAATCCCTTGGATGCAATTTCCTTGAATGATACACCTGAAGAGTAACATCTTCAAAAATAATTTCACATTCAATGGAAGTATTGAAAAGGTTCCGAGGTTTTCCCTCAACAAATCAAAGGTTCGGAGGTTCCATTATCTTTACCGAATACAACGTCTGGAGTTCATACGGATAGTTTAGTAATTAAACCGCAGAGTGCTCATGTATGTGTAAACCTCCAGTACAAAAACTAGTTTTTGACCAATTCATCTATCACATTTGGCACTACGAAATTATTTTAAAAAATACCGAGTGGATCATGTTGATTCATTTAGTTCCATATTTCATTATTATTAGCCTATTCCAAGCATGGGAGGGGCAAACCGAGCCCTAGCATATCATGTCCTTCATTTTGTGTCAATTTCTGTGAAGTGGCAGACCCACTGCAACTAAATATAGCTTTGGCATAATTGTTGGCTATAGACGAGTTTGACTGTTAATCCGATGCACATTTTGGATCCAGGCTTGAACTTTCTATTTGTTATAAGTTTTTGGGTTGTATTGAAACTTTGTGCAGCATTAATTGGTTGTTTAGTCTCTCAAAT
>Ga0181473_100059_pt1 | contig 16066 bp, 9 predicted proteins | sample In2P11_FD_119089 | JGI IMG/M metagenome (GOLD analysis project Ga0181473, IMG submission 119089) | Clean room microbial communities from NASA Spacecraft Assembly Facility at Jet Propulsion Laboratory, Pasadena, California, USA -... ... | reverse complement strand
ATAGCTGCTTTTTTATCCATTATAATTTTTTCAAACATATGCTGTTGATGTTCAGGTGTAATTTTTGGTCAATATTTTACCATCTCTCAATGGCGAATATTAGCATAGTTTCTTGCTAGGTAATATTTATTTTTCGCCAAAAAACCAACTCCAGAATTTTGAGTGTGATTAGAAGGGGGTATTCTGTTTTCTATTCATTGATTCTGGTTGCTCGTCTAAACCTAAATTAGCTCATTGTACTAAAAACTTACCTAGCTGTCCTGGTCTATTATGCATTATTATTAATTGTTTACCTAGATTTCTTATACTTAAAAAAAAACAGGGGTTTTAAACAAGATGATTTTACTTTTAAATGAGTTAAGATAATCTCTATATAATCTACTATATCTTGTTCGAATCTAGTTACTCTAATATGCATCGTATCAACAAAAGCTAATCTAATAAGTATTAACTCAGGTAATATTAAATAATAATAAAATAGTGTAGAAGGAATTAGAGTTACAGGCAATCATATACTCATACCTACAATATTATATCACTCTTCACTGCTTTTAGTAAAAGGCAATAAAAACAGAGAAATTATAGAATTAATTAAAATCATCTTAGTAAGTATAAAAATATAAAATGAAAAGAAACTATTTGTACAAGGAGTTACACCTAAACATCAACAGCATATGTTTGAAAAAATTATAATGGATAAAAAAGCAGCTATACCTATAGCTAAGCAAAATAAAGGGTTTTTCTTTAAATAAGGTAAAACCATATATAGTATCTTTTTTATCCTATCAAAAAACCTATCTTTTTTAGATAATAAAATACCAATTGTTATCCTAGCTGTACCCGTGTATAATATGAATATATTTGTCTCAGACAAATGAGGATAATTCATATTAAATTCAGGTGTAATACATAAACCTATTAATGTATAAACTATTCATGTAGAAACTTCGATAATAGGCATTGACATTAATAAGTCTAAGTTATCATGGAAATGATTATTCTTTTCCATTATAAAAGCCATAAGTATAATACTAATAAAAAGTGTTAAAGCACAACAAGGTAAGACACTTAATCCTAGTAAATATGTAATTATAGCGATCCCAATAACAGAAAATATTATATTTTTTATTATATAGTTAAACATATGTAAATGTTATCTTTTACTTCAAGTATAAAACGTTTTTTTTTAAGCTAATAGTTCATGATACATCTTATATATAGGGAATTAAAATTTAACATTCATTACCATTAAGGTAGCGTTAATAAAGACTACCCTCATTCTTTTTTTAATACTTCAAGAGGTTTAAAAAAAAAGTTACTATCATCCTCCATATAGACTTAACTTATTTTTTGAACATTCTTTCCATGTAAGAGCTAAGGGATTTGCACCCTTGAAGTGGTTAGCCACACCTAACTCCTTCCAGACTAAAATGAGCTCTTTTTTTTTGGGTGTATCGTTAATATTAATTTATCCCGGGCTAGTTCCCCAACCCGAACCGTATTTCGACTTAACACCAATTAGAGTCACGCATACGAAGATCTTTCTGCGAAAAGATCTAAACCTGTAAATTTAGACTAGCAATCTGCAGCCACCAAACTTATTGCACATACTCCTTTCAGCGCCTGACGAGTGGTTAGTACCTATCTGAGATAAAATTCACCGTGATGTGATTACTCACGATTACTAGTAATTCCTTTTTCATGCAGTCGAATTTCAGACTACAATCCATACTTTATCCTATTTTAGGGATTAGCTCCAATTCGCATTATTGCATCCCTTTGTAAAGGCATATGTGGCACGTCTATAGCCCACAATATCAAGGCCATGATGACTTGTCTTAGTCCCTATTATCACATCCAATTGTAAGCGGAGCGCTGTTTTATCTTAATAAATAAAACAAGGGTTTACGTTAATTTAATGGACCTAACCAAATCTCACGACATTAACTGAAGACAGCCATGCAACGCATGTGGTCTTCCCATGGAAGGTCATTCAAATTGTGGTAAGGTTATTCGAGGATCATCGAATTAAATAACATACTTCACTACTGGTTTCAGAAACGGTCTAATGATTTCAGTTCCTGCGTTGCCACATTACTCTTGAGGTGGAGTGCTTGCACTTTCATTTATAGTTCCGGCTAAAGCCAACCTATGGCACTCATCATTGTCTGCCCAGGCTACGGGGGTATCTAATCCTCTTCACTCTCTGAGCCTTCGTCCCTCAACGTCAGTTATAATATTTTGCCTTTTTTCTTTACGCAGTTAAGCGTTTTCTTAATTTACATTTTCATAAGCAAATATATGTACATAGAGGTTTGCCTTCGCCGTTACCGGTCCTATTGGTATTAGCAAATTTCATCTTTCCACCAACAATTCCGACATATTCCTCTCACATATCAAACTCAAGTGTAGTAGGTACTTATCAAAGCCATTGTACACCGTCTAGGTACCCTATATACCTGTTAAAGATGAATAACACTTGTCTCCCTTGTCTTACCGCGACTGCTGGCACAAGATTTGGTCGAGACCTATGGATAGAAAGTTTTCATAATAAGCTTTATCCAGAACTTTATAAGACCTAGTCAAGCAAGTTAATCAACTTATAATATTAACTCTCATTCCTGCAAGTTGCTGGTTCAGCCGTTAGGCCATTGACCAAAATTCCTCACTGCTGTACTACACGCACTGGGGTTTTTTCAGACCCAGTGTGGTCAATAGACCTCTCAGTCTTGACTACGGACACAAGCTAAATATGACATTACCATACTTACTACTTATCCGATGGTTATTAATAATCAACTAAGAGCGAAATACTATTTCTTTTAAACAATTACTTTTAATAGTATTAACCTTTTAATCTAACCTTTTCAATAGAATAACCTACTGGGGCTAATTAGATTTAGTATTAATAAATCAATAATAAGTTGTTATTATAAGGGATTTATTTTGCCTTACTCCTAGGTAGCTATAATACCGCTTACTCACCTGTACACCACTTCAATATACATAATTTATCTAAATTAAATACTGACGTTCGATTAGCATGTGTCAAGCATTTGCATAGCGTTCACTCAGAGCCATCATCAAACTCAAATAATCCAAAATGGTAAATACTAATTATTATCTAGTTAGATATTGTTTTTTCTAACTATATTTTACGCTAGGAATAAATAGATAAATAAAACAAAATCCATTTTATCTAAAAATTTCCCTACCTAAAGTTCGAACTTAGACTCCAATATTCGGAGTAATTTGTTCTATTATTAAACGAATACGAAAATTCTTAAGACAAAGATACTTGTCCTTATAAAATACCGATTCTTATCTAAGACTTGAACTTAGATTCAGATATTAGAAGTATCTTGTTCTACCATTAAACTAATAAGAATCTTCTATGTGAGTCATTTTATAAAATTATTGTCTATAAATGTAGAATAGTTATTTAAAAGTATATATATACCAAAATAAAGTGTAAAAGATATAAAATTTTTATATTCTTTCATAAAAATCCATCTAGGTTTTGTTTTATAGTATACTCATTACATTACTATTAATATATATAATGGATAGAATTTTTCAATTTTTAATTTCTCATGGTATTTTATAACTAAAACACTCTACTCTATAGGAGTAGAGCATATATACTTTTTTTTTAATCCAGCTATATTATACTATACATAATACATTACTATTAAATTATATATAACTTTATTGTTTCTTATAGAGTATGAATGTGTATAATTCTATAAAAATTTACAACCGATACAGTTTTGTTCTTGTTATTAATATATAACTAATATATTATCATGAGTATATCACAATAGAATGGTGCAACTATACTATACATAATACATTACTATTAAATTATATATAACTCGGTATATTTTTTACCTTTATTTAATTAAATATTTTGTATTGGAGGGCTGCTATTAAGAATCTTTAGGTGTTTAAATATTCCAAATACACAAATAAATGCTCATATAACTAGTTATACATTTTTCATTATAAAACCCCGTTTGGATACTTTGATTGGTATTTGTGTTTAATTAATAAAGGGTGTACTAGTTATTACCATATAAGCTTAAATATATTTTACCAATCTTTAGATCCACATGATAATATCCTTATAGCTAATCTTCTACAACTAGTTGCAATATTCCTTGTAATTACCTAGTGTTCATTGTAACTCACTGCAATTTTTGTTGTTATTAGTTAAAATATTTACTATTATTACATAAAGTATTTAGTGAACATGTATTTTTATACAATAAGATTTATAGATAATATGTAAGGGAAAAGGTATATTATATTATTTTTTTAGTTAACTTTTTTCTTTATATCTGGAATAATAAAGTAAGATAATAAACTAATAGTAACCACAACCATAGAAGTGATAGTGAAATATTCATTTTGTGCTATTTCCATAATCTAATCTACGTTTTATCTTCTGTGCAATTGTATCCAATCGTAAAACCTTTTTCCACATCCAAATGATAGTGAGAGTCATTTAACTGCAAAAGATAGGCAATCAATCCTATACAAATATCAATGAAATAAAACGTTTCCTCCCTCCCAGTTACCTTATAAGTAGAACTAGATGCAGAAGAAAAACAATTTAACTGGTCTAAATTGATTTTACTGAGAAAAATAAAAAAGTTTTTATATTGTTACTATCTAAGTTATCTATATATATGAAACTTTGCACTAACATATCTCAAAACCCTCAGATGATACTTAAACTAAATGGAAAACCTTTTTTCATTGTCGGGTATGCGATGAAAGAGGAAATAGGTGTTTTCCGTTTTTGTATAAGTAAAAAACACAAAGTATATTGTATTATTAAGCATCCTAACGGATACCAGTTAAAGTGTGTTTAATAAAATACCATTTTAATAAACATTTCTTACTAGATGTTATGCTACATAAATAAGTATTATTATATAAAAAAAATTTTTATGTTTAATATGCCCGTCTATATATGGAGGATATTAGTAACTTTTTTTTTAAACCTCTTGAAGTATTAAAAAAAGAGTGAGGGTAGTCTTTATTAACGCTACCTTAATGGTAATGAATGATAAATTTTAATTCCCTATATATAAGATGTATGATGAACTATAATAAAAATTATGTTAAATTTAAACCGAAGTAATTTTCAAGCCCATCCTTTTCATTTAGTTTCTCCTTCTCCATGGCCTTTGTACACATCTATTAGCCTATTAACTCTTACAACATCTGCAGTTTTATCTTTCCATGGGTTTGGTTATGCAGAATATAATTTAATGTTAAGCTTAACAGCATTAATATTATCTATGTCATTATGATTCAGAGATATAATAGCAGAAGGTACTTATATAGGTCACCACACTTTGGCTGTACAAAGGGGGTTAAACATGGGTGTTGGTTTATTTATTGTATCTGAAGCTTTATTCTTCTTAGCTATTTTTTGAACATTTTTCCATAGTGCTCTTTCCCCTGCGATAGAGTTAGGGGCTATGTGACCACCTATGGGAATTGAAGCGATTGATCCCTTTGAATTACCCTTGATCAATACAGTTATTTTACTTTCTTCAGGATTTACTGTTACATATGGACACCATTTCTTAATAAATGCTAAAAGAAGTAAAGCACTATACGGTCTATTATACACCGTTCTATTAGCAGCAATATTTACAGCATTACAAGGTGTTGAATATTCAGTATCTTCATTCACTATTTCAGATGGTGCTTTTGGATCATGTTTCTACTTTGGAACAGGGTTCCACGGATTACATGTAATGATAGGTACAGCATTTTTAGCTGTTGGTTTATGACGTGTACTAGCCTACCATTTGACGAATAATCACCACCTAGGGTTAGAAGCGGGAATTCTTTACTGACATTTTGTTGATGTTGTATGACTATTCTTATTTGTATCTATATACTATTGAGGATCTTAGTTTTATAATATAGACATACTAGCAGATTTAACTGTTAGTGGGAGTTAGAATCTCTCTATCCTTAAAAACATGTTATTAAATTCACTAATTTTTTTACTCTTATCTAATTCTATTACTTCAAGACGAGACAAATCAATACTGTACTCAAGAATAACTATTACTATTTTACTTATCTCAGCTTTTATAGCTTATGATAACTTATCTCTTTTATTTTTAGCAAAAGGTATAGGAATATTTGGAGGTTTATTTCACACTACAGCCACTACAAATACTTTTCATGTTTTTATTTTTTTAATTACAAGTGTTATCTTATTGTTAACTTCATTTTACCCTAGAAAAGTTTGATTAAAAGAATATAGCTCCCCTAATAGAATTTTATTTACTAACTTAATCTACTACGGAACTTTAATTACGAATAAAATGGGAGAACAATTTAAAATTATTGAATATTCTTTAATCATTTTATTTATTGTTACAGGAAGTGTTTTTTTAGTTTCTACAAGTGATCTAGTATCTATATTTCTGTCCATTGAACTGCAAAGTTATGGACTGTATCTATTATCAACAGTTTATAGAGATTCGGAACCAGCTACATCAGGAGGTCTTATGTATTTTTTATTAGGTGGATTATCCTCCTGTTTTATATTACTAAGTACAGCTTTACTTTATGCAAATTCTGGGACTACCAATTTAGATAGCTTATATATAATAACTAGTATTTCCAACGCAACAAAAGATAACCTTACAGGTTTACTTTACTGATATAAACCTTATTATATTCATATAAGTTTACTATTTATGGGAGTAGGATTTTTATTTAAAGTTTCTGCTGCACCATTTCATTTTTGAAGCCCTGATGTGTATGATGCAATACCTACTGTTGTTACAACTTTTGTAGCTATAATAGCAAAAATTTCTATATTTGTTTTTCTATTAGAATTAGTTCACTATACAGGTAAATCCACTTTTGATGTAGATTTTTCTTGAACAACAAGCTTATTGTTTAGTTCTCTTTTATCTCTAGTTATAGGTACAGTTGTAGGATTAACACAGTCTAGAATAAAAAGACTTTTTGCCTTTAGTACTATATCACATGTAGGTTTTATATTGTTAGGTTTAAGTATACATACGGTAGAATCAACACAGGCTTTTATGTTTTACTTAATACAATATTCTATATCCAATCTTAATGCTTTTATGCTAATTATTACAATAGGTTATTCTTTATATTGTTATGTATATAATGCTAATTCTCTAGATAGTAATAAAGAAGATAATTATAAAGAAACTAGCGAGAAAAGTAGCAATCTACAAGACACAAATAACTCTCCTATTCAACTTATTGACCAGTTGAAAGGATATTATTACATAAATCCTCTTCTATCTTTAAGCTTAGGGATAACTTTATTCTCTTTTGCCGGTATACCTCCATTAATAGGATTTTTCGGTAAACAGATGATTTTAAGTGCAGCTATTGATAATGGTTACATTTTCATGTCATTAGTTGCTATACTAACAAGTGTTATAAGTGCTGTGTATTATTTAGCTATTATAAAACAAATCTTTTTTGATAAAAATGATTATACGTTAAACGAAGAAATACGTGATTTCAGTGCAGATGGTTTAATAACTGAAAAAAGTTATTTCGTTAAAAAAGTAAATATAATGATAGAGGATATTGTTATATCAAGTTCATTAAGTTTATCAATTTCAATTATAACATTAGTAATTACATTGTTTATTTTTATACCAGAAGAGTTATTAAGTATTGCTAATATATTAGCATTACTTATTTTTAATTTATAAATGACAAGTACTACCTTTTTTATTATATTTATACCTATATTAGCTATCTTATTACTAGCTATCAATTTACTTTTAGCACCTCATAACCCATACCAAGAAAAGGATAGTGTTTTTGAATGTGGGTTCCACTCTTTTTTAGGTCAAAATAGAACACAATTCAGTATATCATTCTTCATATTTGGACTTTTATTTTTATTATTCGATTTGGAAATTCTACTAGTTTATCCCTACAGCGTTAGTAGCTACACAAATGATATATATGGATTGGTTATTATGATGGTATTCTTCGTACTACTGACTTTAGGGTTCATATTTGAATTAGGAAAAAATGCACTAACGATTGATAGTAGACAAACCCTTTTTAATAACGGAGATTTATCTACACCACATGTATTCTTAGGTCTGTCTCGTTTTAGTATATTAAAAAGTTCTAGTTTACTGGAAGATATGGTAACGCAAATGGATAAGTATATTGACGGTTTAAAAAAGGATATAGGAACTGGAAGAAGTTTGTCTAAACTTTGTAAAGAAACAAATTCAACTCCACTTGAGATATCTCAACAAAAAACTACTGTTGTTAAACAATTAAAACAGCAAATTGAGTCTCAGGCCGCTAAAGAATTAGCTGATCCTAATATTACAGCTGAAACAGAGTCTGCTGTGAGAAATGTCCTAAATGAAACCAATATACTTCACGAAAATAGTACTCAACTAATTTTAGAAGCTATCCAAGCTGTTGCTGATGCTGGGGTGGCGGGGTAGATCTAAAGATGGCTATTATTTCTATCTCCTTTTTTCTTTTTTATTATAAGATAATGAAAACGGTTATATTTACGTTAACTTGTTATAAAAAGGGTGATACTTATTATGCATGGTAACATTTCTATTTAAAATTTTATAACAAACCCCAGTTTATAAATACTTTTTGTGTAACTGGAAAATTGCCATTACATTTTTTTTTAGAAAAAGGTTAGTAAAAAGCAGTTAGGGGAGAAGAGTAAACACATGTATACTAAAGCCCTGTAAAAAAAATTAAACAAGAAAAGATAAATTAAACAAGAAAGTCCTACAGATGATGAATAATTTTTTATATATCTTTCTGGAAGACAAATTTCTAAATTCTCAACATGGATTTATACCTTCCAAAGGTACCTTAACGGCTTGAAGGGAAGTCCTATCCTTGGACGATCATAAATACATTTTTGAATTCGATCTTCGTAAATACTTTGATAACGTTAATTGTATTAAAATAGCACATTATCTAAAAGATCAAGGTGTTCCTTTAAAGTTCGTCGGATGACTAGCCGCTATCCATATTTCATCTCCTATTATTAATTCACAAGAATTAAAGGATAAAGGTATAGCTCAAACGGACAATGAAATTTACGAAGGAAAGACCAAATTCAGTTTCTATAATAGAAACTCTATTCCTTCTGAGAAGAAACCATGATCCATCGGTGTTCCTCAGGGGTCTAACACCGGTCCTCTTCTTGCCTTGATACCTCTTATAGATTTTTTAAGTCAAAAGTCTAGTATATCCTATGCTGATGATGGATTATTCTACAGTAATAAACCATTTGAAATCCTAGATAGACCGGAATGGGGAATATATCTTCATAAGGACAAATCAGGATGAGTAAAATGGGATGGAAATTGATTGAAACCGCTTAAATTTCTGGGGTTAACCTGAAATGGTAAATCCTTGAGAGCTTCAACCCGGAAAGGTAGTACTTTGTTAGCCGACACAAAAAGAAGTGCTCTGTCAATAATCAGTAATGAGAAATTGAAATCTGTCAAAGGAGTTTATTCTTTGACCTGAGAAACCATTTTCAAGGCTCAATTCGGGGGTACTATAATCTCTAAATTATACAATGGAACTTGAGATCTTTCGGATGTACTACGACATGTAAATTTTCATGTTTCCGAGAAATCTGCTCTATATGGGCAGCGGAATGTAAATTTCTTTAATGCATCATCCTATGCGTCGTATACATTAATAAGAATTTTAAGTAATGAGGAGAAAACAAAATTCAACCGACCTAAGTGACCAGAAAAGTATGAGTCCCACCGAAGCTAGTCTTCGGAAGGTATTTGAACTAATTATCCTTAGGTTCGATCAGACGTAGGTAATAACCGAACTGAAAATACTTAAAAAAAAAAAAAGCGGATTGGTGTAATAGTAACATATCTGGCTCATGCCCAGAAAACAGGGGTGCAAATCCTCTATCCGCCTACTTATTACTAAGAATTTGTTACCTTATTATACATATGGTGTAATTTATAAGTTGGTATGGTACATTACCATTCTATACGAAATAGAGGTACTTATAGTTTATATATATATATATGTTATTATCATCTTTACTTTTAACTCCTATACTAGGTGTACTTGCAATATTAATTAATAAAGATCGTGGTGTATCCTTAGTAAACATAAAATTTATAGCTTTGATTACATCTATCTTAAATTTCTTTATTTCTTTAGTTATTTTTATATTATTTGACTTTAGTACAAACCAATTTCAATTTGTACAAGAGTATCATGAAGTAAGCTATTTTGATTTTTATTTAGGTGTAGATGGTCTATCCATATATTTTATTTTATTAACTACATTGATTATTCCTATCTCACTAGTATCGAATTGAAAATCAATTACAAATGATGTAGAATCTTATGTTATTATAATACTATTGTTAGAAAGTCTGCTATTGGCGGTTTTCTTAGTATTAGATATTTTACTTTTTTATATCTTTTTTGAGAGTATCTTACCACCATTATTCATACTAATAGGTTTATTTGGATCTGATAATAGAGTAAAGGCTAGTTTTTATCTATTCTTATATACATTGCTGGGTTCTCTATTTTTATTACTATCTATATTAGCAATGTCATCTATCATGAGTACTACAGATTTGGATACTCTTTTTAAAGGGAATTTCATTTATGTAACACAACTATTCTTATTTTATGGTATTTTTATAGCTTTTGCAGTAAAAACTCCCACAATCTTTTTAAACACATGACTTTTAAAGGCCCATGTTGAGTCACCTTTAGGGGGAAGTATCATTTTAGCGGCTATTGTTCTTAAATTAAGCTTATATGGTATATTAAGATTAATTTTACCTATATTACCTAAAGCCTATATGGAATATACTTACATCATTTTTCTAATAGGTGTTATTACTATAGTGTACGCTAGTCTTAGTACTTTAAGAACAATAGATGTTAAAGAACTTATAGCGTACAGTTCTGTTTCTCATGCTGCAGTTTACCTTTTAGGTGCGTTCAGTAACTGTATACAGGGAATTGAAGGTGCTATAAATTTAGGATTGGCTCATGGACTAGTGTCACCTGGTCTATTTATTTGTGCAGGAGGAGTATTATATGATAGATCTTCTACAAGAGTAATTTCTTTCTACAGAGGAGTTACTCAAGTAATGCCTTTATTATCTATACTGTTCTTTATATTATGTCTTGCTAACTGTGGAGCACCTCTATCTTTAAATTTCATAGGAGAATTTTTATCATTATATGGTGTATTTGAAAGATCATCACTATTTGGTGTTTTTGCAAGTTCTTCTATAATATTCTCTGCAGCATATACAATCTATATGTATCAAAGAATAGCTTTTGGAGGTGTTTATTCAAGAATGTTTGAGGCTGTTAGTTTGTCTTTTGATAAAAAAGCATATGGAGTTAATGATAAAGTTATGCATATTGTTAGTTTTCCAGATTTAACTAAAAGAGAATTTACAGTATTATTCATTTTAGTTGTACCTACTATATTATTTGGTATTTATCCTGCAGTAATCTTAGACGCTATACATTATTCAGTTTCAACCTTAATTTATTCTTTTGATTTTACTATCATTAGCTGTGATGCATCTAGAGCTTGAGGACTTTACTTACAAGATATTACTACCCTAAATACAGAAGAGTTATTAGAATTAGATATGTATTACTTACTGGCTATTTTATTTATGTTATTTATATTTATATTTGATAAAAAATACCTAAGTAATATAACAGTTAAACCTCATGCATTTGCAACAACAATGTTGCAATCGGATGCAGGAATAGCTGAAATAGTAGCACAAATAAATTCATTGTTGCCTCAATTAGCTAACTTTATAAGTCAATTTAACACTACAGTAATCGACAATAATATTACTGTTATAACTGATTCAATAGGTAATATGGATATAACTGTGCCTAAAAGTATGTCAGATGAGATGGCTAATACTGTTTCTACTAAAATTGGTATAATAGATCGTCTTATAACAACGCATGGACAAAATATAAATGATTTATTAAATAAAGGAATAGGTTTAGAAAATAAACTTAAGTTAGAAAATTCCAATTATGTATCACAATTAGCAGATAAAATTGAAGAATTTAAAAGATTAAATTCTTCATATAAACACTAGTAATTCATTAAATTAACATCTTAGTGAAAAAAACAGATTAATTTTACTAAAAAAAACAGATTAATTTTACTAAAAAAATCATTTATTACAACTAACTTGTTATAAAAGGTAATAGCCTTACCAAATGGTATAACAAATCCCAGTTTGTTTATGATTGGATATAACAAACCCCAGTTTTTTCATGATTGGATATAATTGGAAATTGCCATTATATTATATAAAAGGAAATAGGGAAGAAGAATAAATTTAGGTTTGTTAAAGCCCTTTGAAAAAAATCATTAAGAAAAAAAGTAAGTGAGCTCAATCGGTAGAGCATCCATTTATTAAATGGAAGGTTAAGTGTTCATATCACTTATATTTGTTAAAAATAAATACATGGGTTTATACATTTATGCTAATTGTTATAACCAATATATACTAATTATTACTATTATAGTAATATCATATCATATTTCTAATTAAAATCATAACTTGTTTTGCCTTAATTTATACCAATAATTCATATTAGTTTTCTATGTCAAATTTATTTAAATATAAACAAAACAGTTTTAGTGATAAACTCTCTATCAACAATTATACTATAGAAAAAGACAATAAAATACAGAGTAATTTTGAAAAAGGTGAATATAAAAAGACGATTTATTACCCATTTTCTAGTAAAGAGTGGTTTACTAGTATATATTCTTACAACAAATCTTATATTAAATCTTTAATTAGTCATAATTCTTTACTAAATAAATTAGTTAAAAGTTATTGTAATATGTCAAAAGATAAAATAAAAATTTTATTTAAACGTAGACGTGCCAACAAAACTCGGTATTCAGCTAATAAAGTATATGCGAGTAGAGCTGAACTAAATCACACGAACACTACAATTTTTATTACATTATACTTATACAATAAACAAAAGTCATCTATTGAACAGTATATAAGAAAATTTATTACATGGATAAGATTTAAAAAAAGAATAATTGATGGAAAAAGAATTTTTATACCAAATCATAAAAACAGATTACCTCATTTATTTAAAAATAACTTTTTCATTTTTAAAAAATGAAATATGGCTTTATTTAACAAAATTGATAATTTAGTAAATTATTTACTAGTTAATTTAAGAAAAAAAGATCTTACATTATATAAAATACCTGTATACAACATTAGATTACAGAAGAAATGATTTAGATTACAAAAAAGGTTAGTTAATTATACGAAGCTAATTAACTTTAATAAATCTAAATTTAACAGTGTAAATTTAAATTTTAGAAATTTAGGTTTAATTAGTTTAATAGAAAAATTATATAACAAAAAAGTGAAAATTGACTTAGTTGAATTAAAATCTATACATTTAAATAGTGATATTTTTTCATCCGCAGTTGCTCTTAAATTAAGAGATAGAAAAAAAAAAGCAGTAAGAATTCTAAGAAAAGCTATACTGCAAATGGTAAGAATACCTTATTTACATACACTTATAACATTTGATGATAATATTGAAGAAATAGATAAAAACAATATTATAAATACTGTAAAACAACAAATAGTAATTGGTGTAAGATTTGAAGTGACTGGTAGAATAACAAGACGTTTAACAGCTATGAGATCGGTTTTTAAATACAGATATGAAGGTAGCTTAAAAAACATACGTTCCTCATTTAATAACAAATCATCTACAATGCTAAGAGGTTACGTTAAATCCAATTCACAGTATAGCCTAATAAATTCTAAAACAAGAAATGGTACTTTTGGGTTAAAAGGTTGAGTTAGCAGTCATTATCTTAAGTTATCTTTATATAAAAATATTATTAATTTTATAGTTATTATATTTTCTTTGGCTTTTATACCTTTAGTGTTGGAATAAAATACCTTTTATTTTTGTATACTTGTATTACTAACCTTAGGGGCCATTATATCTTTATTACTCATATATAATAGTTCTAACACACAATCTTATTGAAACGGTGACATGTTAGCTATTTTTACGGGATATTATTTATCTTTAGTAGAGAAAACTATGGGTTGTTCAGCTTTTGACGATGTATTTATATGTATAAATATTACTATTGGCTTAAGCATGATTATTATTGGTTTACTAAATAGTAAAAAACATATATCTATTAAGGATAAATTTCTTTTTATTTTTCATAATAAAAAGAAATTATTTTTTTTTTTATTAGTTATGTGATTCGTTATTTTTACTGTAAATATGCTCTTGCATCTACTAGGTTTAGGAATAACGGTTGATACTAGTTCTCTTACACTATTTCTTTATACGTTTTTCCCCAAAGTAATAATTATTAAATTAATTATAATATGCATATTTTGTTCTATAACTAAGGAATTTAAACTAGATAACGTATCTTTAAGTTTATCTAGCGTAATTATTATGGTTTTACTAGGTAGTGTTAACTATTACTATGTAATGCCTTGTGTTAAATTTATAATCTTATTAGGATTACCAAAACTAGAGAATATACTAACACGTATTTGTTTTTTAGTTGAAAATTTAGCTATTAAACCTAATGATACTCAAGGTTTAGCTAAAGGTATTTATAATATTATAATTAAATTTCCTATTATTGGTAGATTCTTAGAATCATTTAGGGGTAATAAAAACAATTATAATAGATCAAGTCCTTTTAGATTATTTTATACTGATATAATTAAAAATAAAATGAACATAAGTCCTTTAACTAAAATAAGTAAATTCACTACTATAGATATAGCTACAATCGTAGAAAATAAGGTAGAACTTTCTTATTCATATAAAGGTAATATTAGTGATCTAGAAGTACTATTGAAAAATCATAGTTTATATTTTACAGGTCTTATTTCTAATTTCGTTTCTAACTATTCAAATATTACGTACAAAATTAACTTAAGATGTACTGATCAAATTGTTTGCATAAATACTACTTTTAAAAATGGGCATATTGAAGAATTTAATTTAAACAGAACGAATCTAAATTTTGCTAATAGTAAAGTTGATGAAAAAGCGGTTAGTAATATATACTCCTTAAATTCTAACTGAAATAAAAAGTTTTCAAAATTTTTATTTGATATGTGTCCTAAATATAAAAGAGATTCTCTCTACGGTCCTTCGGAGGATAGAACTGTAGAACTCATCCGCTTAACAGACCCGAGCAATAATGGTTATAATTTACAGGTGTTTATACAACAAGGTATAAGTTATAATGACTATAACATTGAACAAGATGAAGCTTACATAGGTACAGGAGAGCCCTCTAATTTATATAGGGGAATCCAAAGACCACTAGAGCCTGGAAATATGGACATTCATGAAAGCACACATACATATGATACATACCCTTGTATTGGATTTCAAATGACTAAGTTGGGAGATAAAGACTATCTTCTTTTAAGGTTTGACTATACAAAATTTTCAACTGAACCTAGTAAATACTTAAATGAAATTAGTATTAGGGGTAGGGAAGTTCTCATTTATCACTATAGTAGTTTAATTGGAAATAACAGGGAAATTGGAAATAACAGGGAAATTGAAAATAACAGGGAAATAAACAGGATTGTAGACAATTACCCATTTAGCCATATGATTGGTTTAAATACTAGTATAGGAATTTTTTTTGATGCTTTTTATAAAAATCATAGTAATATTATTCAAGAAAATCAGATAAAATTTTCTGATATATTCCCATTTTCTAAACTTTACATAGATGGTAATCTAGATTACTCAGATAATGATAGCTTAGATGATTCTTTTAGTTCAGATCATCCTCCTATTTCAGATGGTCCCTCTAGTGGAGATCATCCTATTTCAAATGATCTTTTTAGTACAGAAGATTATACAAATGTAGGGCAAAATAATTTGACGGAAAAAGATCTCCTTATCTTGGCTAATGAGTTAAAAATAAAGATGATAA
>Ga0181473_100057_pt1 | contig 16226 bp, 15 predicted proteins | sample In2P11_FD_119089 | JGI IMG/M metagenome (GOLD analysis project Ga0181473, IMG submission 119089) | Clean room microbial communities from NASA Spacecraft Assembly Facility at Jet Propulsion Laboratory, Pasadena, California, USA -... ... | reverse complement strand
TGTCAAGTGATGGTTGCAAGTGGAGGAACCATAAATTGCTCTGGAAAGTGCCATAATATCAAGCTATCCATGGGAGAATATTTATTGAATAGCCCAATGCTTTCCATTCCAATGGGTGGTGTTGATGTTGTACTTGGAGTCCAATGGCTACAATCCTTGGGTAGAATAGCTTTTAATTTTCAAGAATGTTTCATGAAATTTTGTGCAGAAGGAAAGGAAGTTGAATTAAGGGGTATTGCAGGGAAACCGGGAAAGATAATCAACTCTAATGGTATGACAAAGCTTCTAAAGAAGGAACAATGAAGTGTAATTGCATAATTATGTTTGCTAGAGGTTCCCACATCGAAATCATATATTTCTCTAGATCTACAAAAAGGTTTGGACAATCATTCCAAGGTATTTGAGACTCCCAAAGGTCTCCCACCTATTCGTGATCATGATCATGTTATTCATTTGATTCCAGAAAGTGTTCCTCCAAACATCAGGCCACACAGATGTCCCTATGCCCAAAAGAGTGAAATTGAATGTATGGTGGCAGAAATGCTAGAGGCTGGTATAATTCAACCTAGTAAAAGTTCTTTCTCTGCTCTAGTAGCATTGGTGCACAAGAAGGATGGATCATGGGGCATGTGTCCAAATTATAGGGAGCTCAACAAGCGCACTATTAAAGATAAATTTTCCATTCCTGTCATTGATGAATTCTTGGATGAATTGAATGGATCAATTTACTTCACCAAGTTGGATCTTCGTTCAGGATATCATCAAATCAGAATGAAGACTGAAGACATTCCGAAAACAACATTTAGAACTCATGAGGGTCATTATGAATTTTTGGTCATGCCTTTTGGCCTTACTAATGCACCTTCTACATTTCAAGGTTTGATGAATTCCATTTTCAAAACCTTCCTTAGAAAATTTGTGTTACTATTTTTTGATGATATACAAATCTACAATAAGTCTTGGAAGTATCATGTTGAACATGTTGACATGGTGCTCAAACTATTGGAGGAGAAACAATTATATGCAAAATGCTCCAAATGTTTCTTTGCAGTACAAGAGGTGGAATATCTCAGTCATATTATATCTCATGAAGGTGTTAAGGTAGACCCTAGCAAAATTAAAGCCATTAAGGAATGGAAAATCCCCACATCCATAAAGCATCTGCGAGGATTTCTTGGGTTGACAAGGTATTATTGCAAGTTTGTTCAGAATTGTGGGAGAATAGCAACACCTCTAAAAACATTATTGAAGAAAGATGAATTTTCATGGACTCCAGAAGCAACAAAGGCCTTCGAACATCTTAAAGAGGCAATGTGCTAAGAATCGGTCCTAGCTATGCCGAACTTGAAAAAAACCTTTATTGTGGAATATGATGCTTTAGGAAATGGAATTGGTGTTGTTTTAATGCAAGATGAAAGAAGCATTGCTTTCGAAAGTCGTCCAATCAAGGGAAAGTATTTACAAAAATCTATTTATGATAAGGAAATGTTGGCAATACTACATGCACTTAAGAAATGGCAACCCTACCTAATGGGAAGACACTTCAAGGTAAAAACAGATCATGATAGTCTTAAATACTTTTTAGCACAAAGATTATCCTCTGGAGATCAACAAAAATGGGTCACAAAGATGTTGGGTTATGACTTTGAAATCCTCTACAAAAAAGGGAAGCAAAATGTTGTGGCAGATGCAATCTCAAGAAAGGATGAGGATATGGAAGCATTGTTGTGCACCATTTCTGTTATCCAACCAGATTGGATAAACAAGGCAAGGGAGGAATGGAAGAATGACAAAAAAGTGTGGGCACTCATTTGAAAGTTACAACAAGATCCGAGTACATTTGGTACATTTAGCTGGAAAATGATTCGTTATGGTACAAAGATTGCTTATACCTATGTAAGAATTCCTAACTCAAACAAAAGATTCTTATGGAATTGCACACTTATCCCTTAGGAGGGAACTCAAGATTTTTAAAAACTTACCACAACGTTAAGAAGGAATTTTTTTGACATGGCCTTAAATTGAATATTCAAAAGTTTGTGGCATAATGTTTGGTTTGCCAACAAAATAAAGTTGAAACAATTAAGACCCCAGGTCTATTACAAACTTTATCTATTCCAAGCCAATGTTGGGAGGAGGTTTCAATGGATTTTATCATGTTTTACCCAAGTCCAGAGGAAACAGTGTCATCATGGTGGTAGTTGATAGACTTACCAAGTATGCACACTTTTGTGCATTATCACATCCATTTAAAGCCAGTACAGTTTCTACTGCATTTATGGAAACAATTCAAAAGCTACATGGAAACCCAAAGATTATTGTAAGCGACAGAGATCCTATTTTCGCTGGAAATTTTTGGATAGGATTATTTTCTTATCTCGGTACTCAGTTAGCTCATAGCTCATCTTATCATCCTTAATCTGATGGGAAAACTTGGATAGTAAACAAATGTTTGGAAGGATATCTTTGTTGCTTTGTATCTAATAAATAGACACAATGGGTTAAATGGTTGCCTCTGGCTAAATGGTGGTATAACACTTCCTTCCATACTGCAACAAAAATGACCCCATTTATGGCACTTTATGGATATCATCCACCATTCATCACATCCTATTTAAGAGAAAATTCTAAGGTTCAAGCAGTGGAACATCACATCGAGCATCAACAACAAGTTCTCCAACTCTTAAAGGATAACCTCATATTGGTGCATAATAGAATGAAACAACAGGCAAATCAACATCGCAGTGAAAGAAGTTTTGATGTAGGTGACTGGGTATACTTACAGCTACAACCATATAAAAAAATGTCCCTCAAGTAACCAAAGAAGGATAATAAGTTATCACCAAAGTATTATGGTCCGTACAAGGTGTTGCAAAAGATTGGTACTATGGCATACAAATTGGAGCTTCCTACAACTTCCCGAGTGCACCCACTTTTCCATGTTTCATGTTAAAAGAAGGTGACAAGCTCCCAGTTCAAACAATATTGTAAAACTTGACGAGGAAGGAAAAATCATATTGGAACTAGAAGCAATCATAGAAACATGAACTCGACAGCTACGAAATCGATCAATTTCAAAGCATCTCATCAGTGGAAGAACTTATCCACTGAAGATGTCACATGGGAGGATGAGAATTTTATATAGATGCAACCAGAACTACTCAAGCGTTGAGGACAACGCTTTTCAGAAGGAGAGGGGCATGTTAGGCCCCCATAATACTACTGATTCCCCCATCACTATTGTCATTGTATCCCTTATTGTTATTATTGTGCCCCTATTGTCCCCATATTGTTATTAGTATGCCCCATAGAAACCCACTATTGTTATTGTTGTGCCCTTATGTTATTACTATTATGTCAGCTTGATTATATTGTGACCCCTTAGACTCCTATATATAGAAGGGAGGTTTAGTCATTTGTATCATCCAAGAATTGTTCATTTGTGTAATGTAAAGGAGGTTTCCCCCTCGAAGAGGCCAAATTCTAAGGCGTTGATCTATCTTTTCTGTCTTTTTGTGAGTTGGTTTCCTAACAACAGTCCAAAATGCAATGCAATTGCATGTGACTTTCGAGTCATTGCTTGAAGTTGTCACTCCATGTTCATTGCATTCACAGGTCTCTACAGTGACTACTACAGATTTTAAATGATTGCATTGTAGTATTATGGAATACAAATTATGGGCATTGTAGATATATTTCATGAAATCCGTCATGGAAGAATTGGGCGTACGATTTGACAACATTACAATAGAAGCATTTTGATTTTCCCCTCTACATGTTCTTAGTACTCCAAATCCATTCATGTCCTCCAGCATTGGTCTAATGGAAACAACATATCTAGCACTAATGTCTACATCAAGCCTTCTTCACAGAAAACATGTAATGAAAATAGAAAGATTAGCTATGCAGTTGATTAATAAATCAGGAAGAGTACCAGAACTTGTTAACTTTTCACTGATCTCTTCCTGCGCTAAAACAACATGAGATAACCACCCCAACCATATAACCAGTTGTGTAATCAATAGTTGCATTACATAGAGAATTCCTTTCCAATCTGCCACCAAAACCATTTCAAAACACACAGCACGACAATTTCAAAACACACCACATTTTCCCCACCTATGTGAACAAAGAGTAGTATTCTTCAGGTCTCTTCTCAATACATAATGTTGTCTAGAAAATAGTTTCTTCTCAATACAGAGTGTGTATACAAATCTTTTATGGGGCATGTTTACTTCAATTGCTTGGTTTTAAAAATTAATTTTATTTCTTAAAATAACGTTCTTCATTTTTCTTTTCTTTTTTCCCTTCAATCAGGTAATATGAAGATAAACCATTGATTTGAGGAAATAGAAATGGGATCTAGATACAGTGAAAGCCTCCCCTAAGAATTCGGCGTCAGAAAACGCACAAAATGTGGGCGCGAAGGTGAGTCTGAGGCACGAAGGTGTTAAAGATAAATCATGGAATGTTGACTGTGAGGTCAGCTGATGAGAAGATGGGACCAAAATTTACAATTCACATCACAATCATGTTTATTAAATGTCGTATTCTTTATTTTTTATTCTCACTTGACCACATCATCAGAAAATAAGAAAATGCGCCATTTTTGGGAGTCAGTGGGGTTGGAACCTCGAGAACCCACAACCTAAATTCAGACTTTGCCAATGGGCCAAACAGGTAGAGGAAATCACCAAAAGAGATGGAAGGAGTTAGTGACATAGTTACCAAATTTGGATTTGATTATGTAAAAGTTTAATTATTTAAAATTCCAAGATGCAATATTCAATTAAGAAAAAATTAAAGCATATATATTTTTAAAAAATGGTATATTTTTTTTTTAATTTTAAAGAATTGAAATAAATAAGATTATATTCAAAATTTCAAAGAAAATATATTAATTATTTTCCTCATAAGACTAATTTAGTTTATTTTATTTCCAATATTAATTTTTCATAAGATTACCCCAATTTATTTTATTTCCAATATTAATTTTTAGTTTATTTTATTTCCAATATTAACTTTTCATGTTTATAGATGAATCAAATATAACGAAAAACAAAATGCATCAAGTTTATTACTTTAGTTTATTTTATTTCCAATATTAACTTTCCATGTTGATAGATGATTCAAACATAATGAAAAACAAAATGCATCAAATTCATTAGTATTACAATGTGAGAAAATTTGTAAGTAAAATCTAATAACATGAATAACAAAACCTTAAAATTGAAGTTCAATGTAAAGAATGATATATTAGATATTAAAATAGGCTTTGAGTGATCTTTATATACTAGGAAATTTATGTCTCAATCACTATTCTTATCTTATCCAAATTTATTTAATAATTAATGTGTGTGAAAATTATCCTTTGTAGTAGACCACAAAATGAACCACCCCCTCTAATTGAATTCCACACCAAAACTATAATCACTATAAACCAACTTGGTAATTGTTACCATCCCAAAAAAATTATCAAAATGTCTTCTAAAATTTTTGCATTTTTTTATTATTATAAAAGTTACCCCTTCTCTACAATGTTTAAACAAGAAGCTTACATTTTTTAATTAAACAAATATTTTTATTTAGCTACAAATTTTTAATCGAATAGTAACATGGAATTTTTGAAATTTGTTTGGCCCAATACATTAAAACTTGGTAATTATGGTTTAGCTAAAATCTTGTTAACTATGGTTAGAAAAAATCTTGTTCAAGAAAATGAAGGGCATTGTCTACGAGGCAGTAAACTGCTAAAAAGCGTCAGAACCCCACAATTTTTTTTTCAAAATATTGAAGCTTGAAAATGGTAACCTAGATTTACAAACTTTTATGCTAGATTTTATCAAAATCGTGCCACGATTTCCATAATTTTCCAAGAAAATTTGAGGTCTCATTAAACTACGACAAAATGAAGACGAAAGACAATGAAAAGAGATATCCAATACAAGGCAATGAGAGTGATGGGCTACAAACAATACTACTTAGATAATAAACTTCATTTCATATTGCTTAGAGAATATTGCTTAGATAATACTTAGCCAATTTTCTTTTAAAATTTCCTTTTGTGTGACATTCAATATTTATTTTTTTCCTATCATTTCAATAATTTTTTATTTATTTTATCATAAACAAAACAACAACTTTAGTTAGTAGATAGTATTTATTCATGTGAGATTCTAATTATGTCGAGAGGCACTCTAAAACTCAATATGAGGGAGATTTGTAGGTTTAATGTATGTATGTCAACATTTTTTAAATGTCAACTCTAGCCAAGTATGGGGGAGATGTTGAAACATAACGCAAGTATATCAATATTTTTTTAAAGTTGATGCTATTACACATTACATATGGCAGAGATACACATAGAAAAATACATATTTTGCCAGATGGTTTGCAATCTAATTATGTAATATTAGTCCAACTATGAAATATATCCAAACTAAAAATGATATAGAGTCCAATTGTCGAATCATATGTGTTGTACTAGATTGTGCAAAACCATGACAACAATGAAATTTATATGATACACTTGATTAGTGCACTTAGCACTAATTTCCATCGATTCCAAACATTTATATGTAATAGAATTGGAAGGAAGAGGAGGGGGAGATTATTATTTCCATTATTGTTTTTTTAGTTAAATTAATAGAATCATTAAAAGGATACGAGTTTATTATTGAAGAAAAGATAATTTAATGAGTGAACGAAGGTAACCAGGTTTTGAAGTGGACAAGTTTTGAACCTCAAACATTGAAGATCCTTTAAATATCTCAAAAACCTTGAAAATCTTATAGTTTCCCCACATTGTATGTTACCAATAGTGTTGGATATGTGTTATATTTTTTCCATGACTAGTCCCATGCATTGTTATGTTGCATCGGGCGTAGCAGGGGGATTCTATAGGAGTGGTAGCCCCTCTAGATGGGATCTAGGGTAGCGCCCCTGAAAATTTCATTTAGGTGGACCCAAGTGATGAGGCTTATCAATAGGTAAATTATATGGACCTTAATTCCACTCTCCAACTTATTAAAATAAACTTTTCTCACATTTCTTTACATGTTTTGTTATATTTTTCGTAGTGAGAAGGGTAAAGATGAGATGTTATGCCATGTGGCCTAATGTGCATTAATTTCAAGATTTGGAGCAATTTTCGCTAATTAAAGTGCAGAAACTCGAAGTACACAAGCAAGAGGGATTTTAGGAGATTGGATCTCCCTCCTTAACTCATCACTCACTTGAACATTCCTCCATCAAATCTCATCAGCTTAGAGTTACAAGCAGCCAAGCCTCTGAAGTCATTTGTAGCCAAGCCAGTGATAGTTAAATACAAGTTGATCTCGACTTGGGAGCCAAGACTCCCTAAAGTTAAGGAAGTTGTATAAATAAGAAGGCCTAGAGCCTCATTAGGATTTGATTTTTTTTTTTTTTTGTAGCCAAGAGGCATTTTTGAGCTAAGACATTGTGATTGATAACTCTTATGTATTTTTTATATTTTAATGGAAATGGAAAGAATTCCCTTGATCCAATGCTAAGTTGACTCAGAGGGCTGAACCTCTTAGGTTAGGGTGTAACCCTAATAGTAGAGGTTCATATTTCTGTATATGTGTGCTTATATTACATTCATAACTAGTTGCTAAAGTGATTTTGGTTTTGTTAATCTGAAAGTATTTGGATGATTACATAGTTTTCTTCCATTTATGCATAGATAGATAAGTGGTATCATAGTGACAGTAAACACTTTAGAAAATCTTGTGATAGTGGCCTTTAGCTCATCTCGTTTATGGGATCATGATTTGAGGGTTCCATTCACATAGCCCAAAAAGAAATAGATTTACTATTTGATTACTGCATAACCTAGGGTTTCTTGTTGAATAGATCCATGTCTTTAAATTTCTTAGAAGTATCTACAATTTTCATTTTGATCTCTTGAGTTTTCTAAGGTTTAGAAGCACTTCCATTCATAAAATTAGCCATTAGCTATTAATAACTCTATTTTTCCTCCATTCAACTCATCTTTTCCATGTACAAATGAAATTGTGCATAAATGAAGAAAAGAGTGTATGTTGTTGTAGGAGCTTATGATCTGCAGGGATACTTCATCTCATTCGACTCATCCAAGTCTTCTCCACCTACACTGCCAAAGCCCACCAAACCCTAATCTGAATCCTTTTTTTGTAAGCGAAGTGGGCATTTTCCTTAAGAAAATCCAACCATCAAACCCTTGGATAGTGTGCACCTCCTCTATGCATCAAACACATTTTCGACACTTCATTCTACCTTTCCTACCTCCTTATAAGATTTTGGCATGTTTCCTGTAGTAAAATAGGGCATGATGGAGTAGAACTAGAACGTCTTGTAGTACTATAGGAAACCCTATAACAACCTGTTTTAAGCCCGAATTGAGCATAAATTGTCATCTGAGCTTAGGTTAGGCCTCCACTTGGCTTCCATACCCTTGATACTAATCCATACCTTTTCCCCCATACCTATCTCCCCTACCAAAGAACAAATTGGTTAAATTAGCATTTTCTTTCATAAAAATAAACATCAAAAAGTATGTTTATGCAATTTCTAAGTTAACACATGCATGCAATAGTCACAATAGTTCTTAGATAAAATTCCATGCTCAATTAGTCTAGATTACTAGATGTTATATATAAGGTTAAGTTAGGTCTCTTTTGCAAGAAAAATGTATAGATGCTTAGCAAGATGATTTCATGTCATTTTATAGCACCTTCCAGTTCAACACTTTCATTTTCTAGAGTAGGCAACATTCCATTTTTGCATTAAGAATAATTTTCCCTTTTCCATTTGGTAGTCAGACGCCTTATAGTCAATAGAAGATTGATTTGAAAACCCTAGTGGTCTATCGCCCCAATTGAAAAGTGACAAGAGTAGACCATTGCATCTACTATGTATACAACACTGTCACCTCCGAGTTTGTATGAATGCCAGGTTAATGAAGCAAATTTGGTAGCGCCATGATTTGTAGCATTCTTGTTGCAATACTGGTGCTCATCACTTTTATTGTCATTGCCAAGGAGATGTCTAAGTAGATTTTATTTTTACTTTTTTTCTTTCTTCCATCCAATAAATAGTTTCAATATTTTCTTTATTTCCATTTCTACAAGTAGTTTCATTTAGTAAATAGTTGTAGTCTTTTCTTTCTTTCCAATTATGCAAGTAGTTCCATTCAGCAAATATTTGCAATCTTTGCTTTCTTTCCAATTCTACCAGTAATTCCAGAAACAAAAAACCTGGAAAACCCAAACTCCTTTAATGTGTCATAGGAGTAGAGACAACTTAGTAAAAAATTTTCCAAATATCCCCATCACATCGAACATCCAACCTTCTGTCTTCTTCGGTGGTTGTGAGCTAGAGGACCCATTAGGTGAACAACTAAAGATCTTTGAAGAGCCTATTGGGGAAGAAGAAGAGATCATTCCACGGACCTACACCATCAATAAAAATAGAAATGGGATTGAAGACAAAGAAGGAACTAAGAGTAGAGGTGAGGTTGCTTTTCCCATCAAAGAAGCTAATGGAGATGCTAGGATGAAAAAAATAAGCCCCTCTACCATTCCTCACTTCCATGGCTTGACCTTAGAGGACCTAGATACCTTTTTGTTTGAGTTTGTTGTCATATGTAGAACTTATGATTACACCTCTGATGACCAGAAGTTGAAATTTTTCCCATCCTCCCTCAAAGATGCATCCTTGTGTTGGTTCGTGGGTTTACCTGGGGACAACATCACCACCTAGGCTCAGATGCAGCAAGCCTTCAATAATAAGTATAGGGACTATTGCAGGTCCAAAGATACCAAAGAGGAAATTTTTAGAATGACCTTGGGACATGATGAATCTTTGGAAGATTATGAGGAAAGGTTCCAACTCAGTTGCAAAAGGGCCAGGTGCACCCTCGATCCAGAATCACTTAAGCTAGTCCTTCTTAGAGGGATCAGGGAAGATATCCTAGAAACCCTAAACCTACTATCAGGAGGGGACATCTATCAGTTAACCTATGATGATATCAAGACAGTTTTAAAAAATCATTCTAGTGCAGCCAAAAAGAAGGGCAGAGCTAGTCAAGCTTTGGCCCATTCATCCTCCTCCAACACATCCGTAAAAAGTGAAATTGGGAACATGTTGGAAGAATTCAAGAATGAAATGCTACATACCCTTGCTCTGCAAATGGGCACCATGTAGATCAAGATAAAGCAAGAGGAATCAGAACATGCCTTAGTTGTCTTCTACCCTAGATGCACCAGAAGGCACCCTAGGAACGAATTTCCACTGAATCTTATAGTGATCTACTCGGTCTGTGAGGAGAACCACTCCACAGAAAAGTGCCCTTCTATGCCTGGATTGAAATTTGTGTATTAAGAAACTAGAAGGGTGACTGAAAAAATCTATTAGATCAACCAAAGGAGACCTCAAGGACCTCAACCATACTAGAAAGGCATGAAAGGGGCATCCTATTTGTTAGTGTCGGTATCTTCATCCCTCTGTTAGAGATCAAATCCTCTTGTTTCATTTCATATTAGGTGTCCCACCTAGTCATTTGCATTCCATTAGGTGCATTGATCATCTGACACCAGTGGCTTTCCTACAGTTTCCCTTATGTCATTTACCTGTTGGCTCATGTTTGTTCATTAAAAAGCATATATAGTCATCTTTTGTCTTAAAGATTGCAAAGGTTTTGCTTTAGGGTTTCATTAGGGTTTCGTCAAAAGATGTTTCTAAGTGTCTAATAACAACCAGCAAGCCATGAGGGGGTTCCAGCATCAGTAAATTTCATCATCAAGTGCTCAGAAATGTGTCTTTCCTCAAAACTCTTTTTTCAGGAAAAACAAAGTATTTTTTGCTTTTATGGTATAAATTTATGTAATTTCATTTTCCCCATATGTAAATTACTTCCCCTGCAACCCTAGTTTCTTTCCCTAGCCCCAGTAGTTCCAACACCTGCAAAACAAGCAAAGCTCAGGTCATTTAGCTCATCACAAAGCTCAAATGAAGTGAAAAAGTCCAAAATATAGAGTTTGAAAATACAGTCATTTTCAAAACATTATGAAAGTGGGTTTTGCAAAATTAAAATTTAAAAGCTCCATGTATAAATCATGTCTCCAAATGTTTAAAGCTCATTTTCACTCCAAGATCAAAGAGAAAGAAAAGCAAAGTTGTTGTGGTGAGCAAGTGAGAAAATTGAGTGAAAATCACTCCATGTCACTGGGAGCGGCGCACTGGGCAGGAGGTGCAATGAACATAACCGACGCGGTGCACTGGGCCTCAGACTCCAGTTCAATTTTGCGAAGGCACAACGCATTGGGTTGGATGCGTGGTGCACACAACCAACAAGCCTGAAATTTCAAATACTTGCTCCAAAATAGCCCAAAATGCATGGATTGTCACTTGTCCAAGTAGGTTGACCCTTTGTCATTGCTCTTCGTCCAAATTTGATGGTTGTTTGATGGTGTTTGTTGCATGGTGAATGTTTAAAGGAAAACAAACCCTATCTCTTCAAAATTTTTAAAGGAGATTGTTGCTAGGGTTTGGTATTGACTGTTTTGCTACCAAGTATCCCCTCACCTCATCACTCCCTTATTTCATATTTCCCTTGTTTTCCCTATTCCCCAAATTCACATACCCCTAAATTCACTAATCCCATACCCCAATTCCCATTTCCAAAAATCCCAAAAAAAACTCCCAAACCCTAGCCCCTCCTAAATCATTCCCTAATTCCCTATTTCCCTAAATTACCCCTCCAGATTCCCTCATTTCATTGTTTTCCCTTGGTGGTAGAGGTCAAACACATCATCAAAGACAGTTCAAGACAGTTTAACACATCATCACCTACAACTATAAGACAATTTATCCACCAGCAGACATGGCATCTGATCCTTCATATGATTATGAAGAGGAGACCCACAGTGACTCACCAATAGAGGGACATGCACCCAGGAGGCCTCATAGAGGTGGCAAACATATTAGAGAAGAACCAACCACTCTTGCTGAATTATAGGCCTGCTCTCTTGCCATCTCTTGTTTCCAACATCATTCATGTTATGAATTTTGTGAGAAGGTTGCTCGCATTCAGTTTCATCATGAGTTGGATCATTTGTTTGTACTGCATTTACATGGTGATCAAGCCACTCTAGCTGGTGTCACTTTCACATTAACACCAGAATCCATTTCACTAGCAACTAGTATTCCCAACACTGGAGAGTAATGGAACAAGATGTAGAAAATTGATTGGCAACATTATGAACGATACATCAAGCCCGAATTTTTGAGACAGCTCAAGAGAGTGTTTCCTTTTTGGTACCTCAAAGATGAATATGCTCCTTTAATGAAACTGATGATGAAGTATTTCAGCTGTGAGGGCCGGTTCTCCCGTTTATATGCTTATCATATCAGGCTGCTAATGAATTTTACCCGGGTATGGATTATGAACATCCCTTACTTCATGTGCCAAAACATAGAGAAGATGACCACCTTAGTGCAACACAAGACTCCTTAGCGGTAGTTCAACAGTACTTACCATTTTGCTCTCATTAAAATTGTGGTCATTCATCAGCTTGGCTTACAGGGCATCACATGGGAGGACTTCATCTCTCGTGAGTTTTTCAGAGCTCCATAGGGACTTTCAGAGGCTTTGCATGAGACAGGTGGACCTTCTTATCAGCATGAGGGCCATGAGACAGAGACTGCTAGCATGCCGGTGTTCATCACCTATCAGAAGGGCACTAGACGGTAGTTTGCAGCAGCCAAGTGAGTGTTATCTCCACCCAGGGTGGAAGGGGCCTCAATTCCTTCATCAGCACAATAGTTTTAGGACTGAGGCAAGAGGCCACTGTAGGAGGAAGGACCATCAGGTGAGCAGGAGACTGATTTCATTGTCATTGAGGGTGATGATACTAATATGGGCCCGCAAAGCACAAATCTTAGAGAAATCATTCAGGAGCAGCAGGCGGACATTGATGCCTTGTCTATCAACCTGAATAGAGCCCAATGGACAATACAGTACCTGGAGCAAAGGAATAATCAGCTTGAGGACCATTAGGTGATTACGGAGTTGCAAAACATTCGGGAGAATTGCCAAGCTACCCAAAGGAGGAGGGTGGAGTTCACTTCACTTGAGTGGGAGGTTAATGCCGATACAGAGTCATGGCTTGAAAGAGCCAGTATCCACTTGGAGAGGAATCTAGAAAAGGCCAACAAGGAGAAAAACTTGTTGAGACACATGGTTGTTCATTACATGGTGAGGAACAAAGTTTGCAAGGCGAGAATCAAGAGTTTGAAAGCAAAATTGAAGAAGGCATCAAAGAGGCAAAAGGATCATGATCAACTTCAGATATTGGCCAAGGCTTCCTTGGCCCAACATAGCTCTTGATAGAGAAGACTCAGCCCAAATTTCAAAAAATTTGGAGCAATTTTTTCATTTTGGAAATTTTTTGTCACAAAAACAAAATTTCCTGCCCTATGTGCCGCGCCACGTGGTGCTCGCTTTTGCTAGGAGCCTCCAAATCACAAAAACTTAGCATTTTTGGATTTGGAATAAAAAATTATTCTTTCCCACCTATGGCCAAGAAATTTGCGTAGGTTTTTAGCCCTCAAAAAGGTCAAAAACACTCAAAAAATGACCTCACTACCCCTATTTTTACACACAGGAAGTAGTGTTGGGAGAATGGACTTTTGGAGGGGCAAATGGAGGCCAAATTGAAAAATTCCACTTGGTTTGGAAAGTAGATAGGAAGATATTTCCAACAAGTACACCTGGAGCTCATTTGGACACAAGGAAGGCCTCCAAAAGTGTTTCCAAAAAGTGTGATGCATAGAGAATCAAGCGTGGCGCATAGAGGAAAAATTGCCAGTTTGACCAAGTTTTGCTCTGTTTTTCGCCCAGCTTTGGCTAGTTTGACTTTTTCACTTTCCTAATGGCAAAGTTGTGATGTAATTTGATGAACATTGATGGATCATGATGTAAATATGTTAAATTTTCACTTGTTGAGATAGATTCATTAGTTTAAAGGTTGTTTGAAACTTAATGAATCAGTTCCCTTGTTTCTAGAGGCATGCTGTTATGTTGCCTAATTTCTACTTCTCAGTTTAGAATCAGTTGAATCAGCTCCTAAACATGTGTGCTCAACCCCTAGAGGCTAGGATGAGCTATGGATTTTCTATATTATGTTTTTTTAGTCATTAGCATGGTTGGACTTTTGAGAAATCCTTGAGCTTCATTGTACATTCATTTCAACATTTTGGCTAAGGAATTGAGACCAAGGTTTGTAGCACTCTTTGGGATTCATGTGCCAATTTGTCTTGGTACAATTCTTTTCTCTGTAATTGTGAATTTTCTTATGTGTTATGTATGCCATTCTCTATCTTGTTTCTTCTTAACTAAACAAACAAGAGTGTAAGTAGAATCCATTGAAAGTGCAGTGCTATACTTGAAGTTTGCTTTAGTTTCTTAGTGTTTTCAGCTGTATGGGGAGGATCCATGATTGCTCTTGCCCTCTCCAACACCTCACCTATCTATTCCTTCCATCTCATTCAATTTTAAGAGCCAAAAGTAATTGCCTACCTTGCCCCATTGAGACCTCTACAGGACTGAGCCTCAATCCCCGCACCCAAAATTTGTCTTTCCATCTGACCCAACAAAATCATCATTTTATCAAATCAAACTCTCTTGCACCAATACCTATACTAAGATCAATAGATATTTCAGTCATATCAAGCCCTCATAGATCATTATTTGCTGAGATTGACCCGGAGAGAGCCCTCTCCTAACCTGGTAGGGCTAGCTACCAGGCTGAGCATGGTTTGATGTTGGCCCTGGATCCTACCTTTTCAGCCTAAGCTAAATCTAGGCACTAACATAGTGGTGACCATACTGGGGAATAAAAGTTTATTTGTTTGTTAGTGTTTTTTCTTTATAAACTATAGACAAAGCCTGAAGTTAGCCAGGTAGCCTTCGAAATGCTCTTGCTTTGCATTAGCGAAAGTAGATAAAAGATGCTTCAGTCAATCTCCGGTCTAGTCTTATAAGCTGAACATCTGACTTGCACATTGCCCCAGTAACATGTAACATGTTCAGATTTGATTGTAATGGTGGACAACGATCAGACACAGCAAGGCTGAAATCATTCACTTGGTGATTCCAAATCATTTTCAAGATCAGATCCAAAGACTCCACTGGAGGATGAACTCAACCAGTAAAAACATGAAAGGACAATATGGACAGATCAGGTATTCAAGTTGGAATTTCATCCAAGACATTTTGTTCTTTGTCATAAATTATTTCTTCTCTTTTCCCGAGAATGTCAAGAAGGCTTTGCAAAGTATACTATGCTTGAGAAGAGATCCTTGGCCTGCATTTGATTCCGTCCCTTTGAAGATTGTAAATACCAAATATTTGCATGCCTTTGAGCTTGATCAAGACCATTTTTCTGAATCTTACGATGAACATCTTCAAATGATGAACCTAAAGAGACCAAGACTAATTCTATATCCCATGCTTTCCCTAAAAATCATGACCTATATCTACCAAGATTTTATGGTGAACGCGACAACATCAGTGCTGAGAGACATGTATTTAATTTTGAGTCTTTTCTTGATCTTTTTGAAGTTGATGAAGAAGATGTTAGTATTAGGCTTTTTGCTCTTTCTTTGCAAGGCAAAGTCAAGAGTTGGTTCAAAACCCTACCTGATGCAAGCATCTCAGATTTCCAGCAGTTTGTTAATGTTTTCCTCGATAGATGGGTGGTAAGACAGAACCCTTTCATGATTATAGAAGAGTATAACGAGCTAAAATGATTGCCAAGGGAGACAGTACAACAATCTTTTGCCAGATTTAACAAATTTTATTTTTCGATGCTGGTTAATATAAGAGCTCCTCTTGGATCTGCCCTCTTGCACTACCCGGTTGCCTTTGATCTGGAAATGGAGTTTCAGCTGAGAGAAAGAAGCCTTGCAACACTTGAAGAGATGAAAAATATTGCAGTTGATGTAGAGGCCCATTTGCTGATCTGAAGGGTAAAGTTGAAGGAAGAAGAGATGAAAAACATAGATCCGAGGTAATCAACATCTCTAGAGCTAAATCTTGACATTTTGGTAAGTGCAGTGGAAGAGACAATGCAAAAGATCACCGCAATGAATGATTATGATGTTCAAGACCATGGCTCATTGACTGAAGAAGAACAAGTTGCTGATCCAAAACATCTTCTTTC
>Ga0181473_100056_pt1 | contig 16371 bp, 9 predicted proteins | sample In2P11_FD_119089 | JGI IMG/M metagenome (GOLD analysis project Ga0181473, IMG submission 119089) | Clean room microbial communities from NASA Spacecraft Assembly Facility at Jet Propulsion Laboratory, Pasadena, California, USA -... ... | reverse complement strand
AGATCCCAGCAACTCTTCATCCTCAAACAGAAGAGGTTGCCCAGCTAAGACATGACCAGGATGCATCAGCTATGCTGGTATCCTTATACAAACAGCTGATCCAAACACAGGAGAAATTGGGAAAATCAGAGGCTGCATAGACAACATTGCAAGCAGCATTACAACAAAAGGAAGGAGGTCAAACATCTCAGCCTCCTCCAAAAATAATTAATCTGGAGGAAGCTCTTCCAACTACTGCTCCCCTCACTCAGCAGACTGAACAGACAGCACCATCTACATCAGCACCAACAACAGCATCAGAACAGCCTCCAAGCCTTGATATGCAGAAAATGAAGAGAGAGATTGAAGTTCTAGAAGCCCAGATGGCAGAGCTAAATCAAACGAAGGAAAAATTGGCCACAGTTAATGAAAGATATGACAAATCCAAGCAAAGTGTAGCTGAAAAGGGCAGGGAAATAAAGGCTCTTAAGGATAAGATAAAAGAGCTAGAGAAGGAGCTCACACTTGATAAAGTAACAGCTGAGCTTAAGACAGTTTTATGGACCAACATTGGTCAATCAATCACTGATCAGTGGCAATACATTGAGACCATTCATGAGCAAATAGAACTCATAGGAAAAGCACACAGAGAAATCCAGAGAACAAGGGCCTCTCTAGGCAATATGCCTGAAGTTGCCAACAGGATGATCAATGTGCTTAATAATAGAACAAGTGCTCAGTTAGCAACTATGGGAATCTCCAATAGGACTGAGACTATTCTGTTGATAAAAAGGGTCTTGACACTAAGAAACTTTGTGCAGACACTAGAAAGAAGGACCCAGGATATGCAGACAGAGGTCAATAAATTCATGGATAAATTTGTGGCATTGCAAAACAGAGGTCTCCCTGGCCTATTGAACAACGCAGGGAAGCTACTTTCACATGAGAATTATGCTAAAAGGGTCAATACATTCGCCACAAATTAGATCACTGAAAGGCCAAGTACTTCAGAAGAAACAGGGCTAGCTACAGGACAAAGCCTCTACAACAGGGTGGAGAATTTATTCTTTATAATGAATGAAATTAAACATCTGTTTGAAGTGCCTCCAAACTTCTACAAATACACAGAGGCAGATGAGACTTTGGATACAATTCTTAGACATCAATTGCCCACACAGGAATACTGGACCAAAATGATACAGCTGATATTGTAAGCCAAAGCCTGTAAATTAAATTTTGTTTGTTCAAACTTATAAGTAGTCATGCACAAGAAAATTTGATATATCAGCATGCATGGAGAAAAGGGGCTGAGCCAACTCAGCAAGCCAACTCGGTCACTAAAGCAGCATTGACAGCTACAGATGACAGGACCGAGAAAGCTACAGCACGATAGCCATAAAGACACATCATCCAGCATTAAAGAAGAACGTTCCAACCGACTCAGTGGCCTCCACAGGTCAAAAAAGTCTTCTGACAGAATTAAAGAGCATTTAATTTGTATTCAGAGTTGTAATAACTTTCTTATCTACTATCTTGAAAAGTTGGTGAACGTATTCATTTTTCAGATGACTCAACGCTTCAGATATTTTGTATGAGCGTTTGTATATATTGGGCCCCGCATAAGTTTACGGGGGTTGTTGTTGATTTCTATTCTAGAGTTCTTTTGCTGTAAATTTTCAGAGAAGTAATACAAAAGCTAATGGAATTTCCAAAGCTCTGTGTTGGTTGAAGCATCGTGATGTTTGGCTGAATGTTACAGGATTCCTGCGTATTTCATGGCACAATAAGTTTTCCCTAAAACTCCTCATTATGTGTGTTGTTATCTTTTCATATCTCTTTCATGTTTCTGTGTTTTACAGTTAATGGCAAGGAAAAAGAATAGTTCCAGGATTTAATCACAGATTACCCTGAACTCAATCTAAGCTATTATAAATGTTTTTCTTCAGTTATAGTAAATAAGGTGTAATTCTTAATTGCTGCACTTTCACACTATATCTTTCACAGGGATTATTGTCCCAGGAAATCAAGTTTGCTCCTGAGGAATATATCTCTTTCTCACACCCCAGCTTAGTGGAAAATTCTTAATTGCTTTTCACTGGTTATTTACATTTCATCATCACAATTTCAAGTTTGTTTCATGAAGTACTTAAATGGCCCTGTAATTTCAGATACTCAACTCAATATTTCAACCAACTATAGCCACAGACTCCATTGCCCAATGGATTAACATCATCTGCAGACTTCCACTTTAGCTACAGAAAGACATCCCTCAACCAAAACATGAACCAAAACCCTCACTTCATAACTAGCCTAAAATCTTCATAAAACAGAGACAAACCTTAAAGAGAGAGCCCTCTCTGATTACAGTTTGGCTAGAAGCTGTAATCCAAAGATTGGTTAGTGGTTACCCCGGCCGTATTCCCTTGGGAGTCATAGGGAACAACCTGGGTGTTAACAGGTTACGCGATCAATCTGACGTGACTATTTCCTTTGTACGATTGTGAATGGAAGCTCACAGCATTCACCTTCATACGTTATGTGATTGAAAGTTCACAGTAATCACCTTTGCCTATTTCAATGGACATCGCAAAGGAAGAGTTTTTGTCTCCTAACAGAAATGATCCTGCCTAACCGCAAGAACTTCCATTTGATAACCTAGAAACTCTCCTTTTACTAAAAAACCTGGGGGCATGCAAACCTTTACATACAAGTGAAAAGCGACCTTTGATTTTCTTAGTTTGTAGGTTCTTAACTCTTTAACCTCGTAGCTCGGTCATTTCTAGCTTACATAAAAAGGTCATGAGCACATCTTATAGTAGTCACCAAGCTCATTAAAAAATAAATCTACCAAGAGACATCGTCAAAAGACTGGTAAGAGAAATGTTCCCGCAAGGTTCAAGCTCGTTAAAAAATCAACCTGTATTGAGCACATGTTGGCACAAGGTTCAAGCTCATTAAAAAATAAACCCGCCTTTGGTAAATAACCTTTGTGATTGCTTTGATATCAGCCCTTTTGAACTCTGGTTGTGTTCCTTCCATCATCTCCATCCATTTGGCCGACCATATGCTTCCACTTGATTGTTTACCATTTTGAGGAACATCTGTGACGAGTGATTCTGATTGCCACCCTCTTCACGCTGCCATGTTTTGATAAGTTCCAAACTTACCTTGAACTAGTTGCTACCAAGAAATACCACTCGTTCCTAAAAAATGAGTCTCTTTTAAACTCTTTTTAGACTCGTTAAAAATAAAAAGATTGTCAAACTATTGGCCTTTCTAGCTCGTTAAAGTAAAGGGAACGTCGTCCCTCTCATATATTTTAATCTTTTTGGACTTGAGGGATTATTAAAGAAAAAGACCGAGCGCTTGTCTTTGTCAGCTCATTAAAACTGTCGAAAAGTCATCCCTTTTGTATTATTTTATATTTTTTCAGACTTAAGGGATTATGCCACGAAAATGGACTATTGGAGTCTCCTTTTCATCCCTTTTCAAACTCTCTAAACATGAAAAGGACTCAGTTATCTTTGTAGTTAAACTCGTTAAAACATTAGCGACAAAATTGTCCACCCAGACAAGAATGAGTCTCACTAACACTAGGCTCGCTAAACCCAAAGCAACAGGTTTGCCCGAAGGGAAAATTATAGACCAAGAATATGTTATCGTCCTCAAGTTTGTCAAAAAAAAAGAGGTACTGGTCAGCAATGACTGGGGAAAAATGGGAAGAAAACTTGAAGAACTTTATTGGTAGCAGGTCACTCTTGAACACGACACTTTCACTCCATCACCGTGATTGAGTTGGGTTGGGTTTTTCCGTTCACCATCACCATTGGTCCTCCGTGCCATCCATGGGGTTAACGCTACCAATTCCATATCAGTTTCGCCAATATGTTCAAGAGAAATCATTCAAAGAATTCACCATCCAGCAGATGCCTCATCCACTACAATACTTCCACGCTTCATTTTTCATGACTGCTATTCTTGAACCTTATATCGTCAAATCATTTTCACCTCCACAAAAATCATTTGCTCCATTTCGCGTCGTAGATGTGGAATACATCAAGGCCCTCCTACGACGGGTCACTTCTTGTCGACATCATCTCATTATCCAAGAACTTGAATTAGAAACAACCCTTTCAGTACTTTGAAGCTTGCATGCCTTAATGGCAAGTTTCTCACTTTCGATGACAGGTTTACGTCAATGACCTTCGACCGAAAGACTTTGCGTGGTGTTTGACATTGGCTCATATATTCACACCACATGAATTGTACTATAGTACCTTGAGGGCCATCATCATTACCAGTGACTCCTCTCGCGTCTATTACCAGCTTACATTATTGGCTGGTAATCAGGCGATGTCTTTCCATGTTCAACTTCAAAACATCTTTTCACATGGATCAACTTGTACATCAGGCGAAGATTGGACGATTTTTGAAGACCTCGTATCTAGTTTCATCCATCTGGGCTGCGATATATTCAGGAAAATAAAGACATCAATTGTACACAGAAGCTACATAGATAGTCATCTAAGCCAAGGAAGATGACTCTTCATGTGAAGAATCACCAGTCTACAACAACAGACAATTGTTTGTCCTATGTACATGAAAATGAATTTATAAAGCTGAGCATGGGAATGCCCACCTTAGCTAGATCATGAAAATAATATGATGATGATGTATTGTATTGTATCTTATATAGGTCACCTTCCAATACGAATACCTCAGATCCTCATGATAAAGCATTTCACCCGACATAAGAAGATTTATGACCTCATGCTTTAGGGGGCCGCTGTTATAGACATATTTGGGCACTGCAACCCCAAACTCATATGTCCATAAACTAAGGGCTCCTTAAGTCCCTAAAAGTGTTGTTTCACGCCCTAAAGGATCATGGTCAACCGATTACGTAATTTCCTAGAAGTTCCACCTGAAAAAACTACTCAGAACTGGCCAAAACTGGACCATACAGATTGCTCCATGGGCAAGGTGTGATGCATACTGACTGCCTAACTGGCCAAGTGAGATGCATAATCAAATGGCCTTGTATGGGGTGTGATGAGCGAGAATATATAAATGGCATAGACAATCTGCAAGGTGGATGATCATGGAATCTTCCAGAAACTTCTCCTGTGACACTTGCCTCTCTGAATTCACCTAAGGATGAGTAAGAGATCATGAAATCTCCAAGTGGAACCAAGAACTATTAGTGGAATGACACTAATTAAAAACCCAGAGCTAACTCACACCCTTGTAAGACATCTATAAATGGATCCCTCATCTGAGAGATCTGGAGGCTGGAATTTTGTATTTTGTAAGGAAGTGTTGTTGGTTTGTTGAGAAGAGACATTGCATTGTTGGGTGATTTTCTTGTTCATGAGGTGAAGAGGGCTTCTACAACTGGGAGCATGATGCTGGATCAAACATCTGGGTTGTAATCCTCTCTTACATTACTATTAATAAAGTTCTTTGAGTTTTCCTCCATATGATCTTGTATTTGTGAATCTTATTTTTTATGAATGCAATTGTATGGTCAATGTGTTTCTGATTCCACATTGTTTATGATGTTTTAGATATAGATGCTTTGATAGTTTGCTGTTACTTTGACTCTACAAGTACTCTTTGAAGTGGGAAAAGTGAGAGAGGAGTGGTAAATTCTATCAAGGAAAGGAGAAATCAAGCTAAGATCAAAGTGGAAGATCCAGGTTGGTCCTCTATTCTTCTCTTCCATCTATCACATTTAAAGGAACTCTTGAAAATATTTCATTGTTTGTTTATAAGATAGCTACCTGTCTTAGTGGGACTAATAGTTCGAATTGACACTAGTTTTCCCTGAAACAGAGAATTTAATTCGTTTTCTGTATGCTTCGTCCACCTCTCTGTGCTTTTCAAAAGTTGGCCTAGTAATAGATAAATGCTAAATTTCATGATGGATAAATAAATCACATTCTAGGCCTTCAATGAATGCTTTACCACTTATGATTCCTTTTACTTTAGCAAATTTTGATCTATCTATTACTATTTCATGTAATCTTTGTTGGTAATTTTTTAGTGGAGTCAATTGGCCACTAGAAGCTCTTTGAGGTGGAAGTCCATTTTTTCCATATGATATTAAATTTCTTATGGAATTTCTTTACTTGGACTTCTAAGTTTTGACATTTATTTTCTAGTTATAACATTAAATTTATTTTAATCAAAACTTTTCTAACTTCTAGGACTGTGTTAGTCCTATCTTCAATTCATAATTCCTCCAATTCTTCTTTGGTCCTTGAATTCAACACTTTGATTATCCTGGTTGCCTGTCCTAGCTTATAATCCAAGTCTTCTTTAATCCCTATTATGGATGACTTTGCTCTTATCACCAATTCTTCTTGTTCAAACATAATCTTAATAGATCTCCAAATATCTATTATGGTTGAATTGATATCAACCCATATCTTTTCCTTTGCTTTAGATAATGTCTGTCTTGTCAGTGATTCATCTTCATACTTTTCAAGTTGTTTGGTTAGCTTGAAATTTTTCCTTATTTCAGATAGATATGCATTATATGATTTAAGGTTGTTTTCCTCCATTCTCTGCAGTGTTTCTTTTATCTTCTCAATTTCCACATTCCTTAGGCATAAATCTCCAATAGCCTTTTATAATTTTTTTGTTGTTTCCTCACTGAATTTCTTTGTCTGCACTGTAGATGTCCTTGCACTTTTCTGTTGTTCTTTTCCCTTTAGCAGACTTTCCATATCAGCGTCTATTTGTTGTGTTTAGATGTTATGCTCCACAATAATTTTCAATATGTTTTCTTTCTCTTTTTCTAGATATCCTACTTTGTTAGCTTGTGGATGTTCTGTTGTAGGTAGCTTCAGTTGTTTTCTGAGCTCTTTTATATTTGAATTTCTTCTTTTGATTATTTATTCATCAACATTTACATCACTAGGATCCACTCCTAGCTTTATCACCAAACATTATAGCCCTTTTATTCTAGTATCCTTGGCTAAGGAAGACATTCTTTCTAATTTAAGCTATGAATGAATATTATTCAATATATAATAAAGCTTCTCACCTACCTGTTTGTGGAGATCAATCTGATATATCGGGTATATCTGTTTAGTATCAAAAGAAAACATGGAATTTTTATAATTATCTACACTTCTAGGAAATGGTACTCTTACCTTAAGGAATTCCAACTGAAATTTCCCTCTATCAAGGTCTAGTGCAGATAAAAGTATGTGTTGAGTAGTTGAAGATTGTTTCCAAAACTCGGTACAATTGGAATTTTTCAGTGCTTCATTCTTTCTATTCATCTCTCTAAATCTGGAAAATATATGTTGTTTTCATGAAGATGGTAAAACAAGAGAATTGTGAGAACCAATTGTGGTTTCATCATCTTGCTGAAAACATAATATGTGCTTGCTTGATAATATTGTTGTAATTCTCTTATGAAATTTTCCTTCTGATGACTCCTCTTTTGTGTTCATTGACTTCCTCCTTTTGAAAACTTTTAAACCAAGTGCTTTAACTCTTGAACTTGTGTGTGACACACTCTCTCTTGGTTGTTTCAATTATTTTTCTTTCAACCTTGGAGTCTCCAATGTTGTCTAACTAGAGGTATGCTCTTCGGTTTATTGTAGGGTCTTTTCTTCCCATTCTTCTATATTTGGAAATAGTTCAAACTCTGGCTTTAATATGTGAACATAAGGTGCTGAATTTTTTTTCAGACCATATCTTTGATACCATTCCTAGGGGATCATAAGGCTAACTAAAACTTGATTTGTATTTCATCTCTTTAAGTAGAATGTCTACCTCCTTCTTTGTTGCTCTGGTTTTAAAAGTAAATGGATCGATCTGTGCCTTTATTTTGAACTAACATTTATGTTTTCTTAACCCAAAATGTATATCATCCATATTCATTCTTTTCCTAATCAATTCTAAAGAAAAATATCCTCATATGTGGAAAAATTGTCAAATATAAGGAGGGAGTTCACATCGATAGATTTTGATTTCTATAAGGTTTTGATAAAGATACCAGTCTCCAGCTTTAGATTGTTCACTGAGGTGTTAAATTATTTTAATTTTAGTGGAGACTCTAGGGACGACATCACTGCTCAAAAGATATAATTCCATATGCAAACACTAATTAACGTAATCACTAAATGAATAATCCTCTATGTTTTTCCTAACAAGAGAGGTCTAGTGAATGACTGATTGGGATCTAGCATGTGAATCAAGCTTATGTAATGGGAATTTAAATATCTCTGATTAATGATACAAAAACAAGTAAACTAGAATAGAATGATGTCTAGAAGATTGTTCAACACTGAATTTCAGGAATTGGTTATTTATAACATCTGATAAAAATTGACTAAAGTTAAACAAAGCTGAGGGCTTGTTTCTATATGGAAAAATTGATAGAAATCTGAGGATAAATTCATCTTGTTGGGTCCCTATAATACTAGTGATTACCCCATTACTATTGTAGTTATACCCCTTATTAATATTGTTGTGCCCCTATTACCCCCATATTGTTACTACTGTGCCCCATAGAATCCCTCTATTATTATTTTTGTGGCTTTATATTATTATTATTAGGTCGGGTGGATTATATTGTGACTCCTTAGAGTCCTGTATATAGAAAGGAGGTTTTGTCATTTGAATCATCGAAGAATTGTTCATTTATGTAATGTAAAGGAGGTTGCCCCCTTGAAGAGGCTTAATTCTAAGGCATTGATCTATCTTTTCTATCTTTTCTTGAGCTGGTTTCATAACATTTGGTATCAGAGCTTTGGATTTTAGGGTTTCGCTGCTCCAAACAGGTCATCGTGGCATTTTCGCTATAACTTTTTTCTATGACGTTTCAGAATTGCAAAACAAACCCATTTGGGAAGACATCGCGCTGAACCTTGGGTCCAAATTTCAGAGCTTTTCGTGCTATATTTGCGGAGTTATGATCTGAGGAAGTTGGTCTTTTTGCAGACTCCTGAATTACATTCCAAACAGGTGACCTGGGGAAAATCATCATAACTTTCTCTCTGGGGATCAGATTGAAATTTCATAAGAAGGTACAGAAAGAGGATGGACTGTAGTTTCTTGTATGCATTTTTCAGATCCAAAGGTCGAAACAGTGACTCGTGGCACGTCGTACAAGTTTGCTCTACTGAACTAGTCTATAATCAAGTCACTGTGGGAGATTTTGCATCACTCTTCCTTGGAGAATCCAATTTGAGTCAGACTTGTGGCATTGGAATGAGGACACAGAGGACTACTACACCTCACAAATTCAGAACTAGATGATTGGAAGGTACAGAGATACATCAGAGGCAATATTGAGCTCCTACAAAGTGAAAAAAGGTGTGTAGATTTTCTTAAATTTTTGCTTAAGCTTGGTTTGAAAATTTATTTTGAAGGAATTCAAAGGGCATAGTAGAGCATTATTATCAGTAACTGATTCCCTGAAAGAAAATGCAAACACCTAGTAAGGAACCTGAAAGCTCTAGCATGACTCATGAAGAAGAGGAAGAAATGCAAGATGATATATCAAAATTACAAGACCAAGTGCAAAAACTGTCCCTTACACAAAAAGGAACAGAAGCTAAGATGGACTGTTTAAAGAAAGGCGTAGAAGCTAAGATGATTGACGTGGAAGCTAAGATGGATTATTTGAAGATAGATTTGAAGACAGACATGGACGAATTGAAGATAAATGTGAATAAGTTGCTACAAGAAATGGGCACTAAGGGTGAAAGGGTACTAAAGGAAACTCATGATGAGAATAAAAAAAATGTTAATCATGATTCCATAGATGCTAATGTTGGATCAAAGACTCACCGAATTCCAAAAATCAATATGAGGAAGTTTGATGGCAAGGATCTTGCCACATGGATATTACAGATGGAGCAATTCTTCGATCTCAATAATGTGCAAAACACACAAAAGGTACGTATGGCAACTTTATATTTGGAACCAAATCAGTTTGTATGGTATCAATGGCTTTGCTCTCGTAAACAATTTATCACTTGGGCAATTTTTACGAAAGAATTGGTAGCACATTATGAGGATACAAAAAGAAACACTTTTTTTAGCCAATTGATAAGTCTCAAACAAAAGGGTTCAATAATGGAGCACATTGAGGAGTTCCAAAAATTGAACATAAGGGTAAAAGATATTCCATAGGAGCATAGGATTGATGTGTTCATAGGGTCTTTAAAGGATAATATCCAACATGATGTTCGCCTTTGGGAACCTGATTCATTAGAGGAGGCATTCAGGTTAGCAAGAAAAATGGAAAGCAAAATTATGGCAACCAGGAAGCATACCACTCACAACTATAAAAACGGAAGTGTTGTTGCCCCTAGTCTTCCACAACCTATAAGGTTGACACCACAACAATTGGAAGAAAAAAGAGCAAAAGGGCTTTGTTACAGTTGTGATAGCAAATACACTAAAGGTCATAAATGTGCTGAGAAGAAATTATTCTACATAGATTGTGAAGAGGAAGAAGAAAAGGAGCAAGAAAGGTTAAAAGAAGAGGATATACTCTAGGAACAAAGCCTAGATGAAGAACAAATAAATCCGACCATATCTTGTAATGCATTGGCGGGAATTACCACTCCTCAAACCATCAAGATAGAAGGACAAATCAAGAAGAAAAAGGTAATAGTTTTGATTGATTCAGGAAGCACCCACAATTTTATTCATTGTAAGGTAGCAAAAGAATTGAATTGCTTCCTATATCCAGCACCAGAGTGTCAAGTGATGATTGCCAATGTAGGAACAATAAATTGCTCTGGAAAGTGCCATAATATCAAGCTATCCATGGGAGAATATGTATTGACTAGCCCAGTGCTTTCTATTTCAATGGGAGGTGCTGATGTTGTACTAGGAGTCCAATGGCTGCAATCCCTGGGTACAATAGCCTTTAACTTTCAAGAAATTTTCATGAAATTTTCTGTGGAAGGAAAGGAAGTTGAATTAAGCGGTATTGCAGGGAAACCAGGAAAGATAATCAGCTCTAATGGTATGACAAAACTTCTTAAAAAGGAGCAAAGAGGTGTAATTGCACAATTATGCTCGCTAGATGTTTCCACATCGGAATCATCTATTTCTCCAGATCTCCAAAAAGTTTTGGACAATCATTCCAAGGTATTTGAGACTCCCAAAGGTCTCCCACCTATCCGTGATCATGATCATTTTATTCATTTGATTCCAGGAAGTGTTCCTCCAAACATCAGGCCGTACAGATATCCATATGTCCAAAAGAGTGAAATTGAACGTATGGTTGCATAAATGCTCGAGGCTGGTATAATTCAACCGAGTCAAAGTTCTTTCTCTGCTCCAGTAGTATTGGTGCACAAGAAGGATGGATCATGGCGCATGTGTCCAGATTATAGGGAGCTCAACAAGCTCACTATTAAAGATAAGTTCCCCATTCCTGTCATTGATGAATTACTGGATGAATTGCATGGATTAATTTACTTCACCAAGTTGGATCTTCATTCAGGATATCATCAAATCAGAATGAAGATTGAAGACATTCTGAAAACAGCATTTAGAACTCATGAGGGTCATTATGAATTTTTGGTCATGCCTTTTGGCCTTACGAATGCACCTTCAACTTTTCAAGGTTTGATGAATTCAATTTTCAAACCATTCCTTAGAAAATTTGTGTTAGTATTTTTTGATGATATACTAATCTACAACAAGTCTTGGAAGGATCATGTTGAACATGTTGATAGGGTGCTACAACTATTGAAAGAGAAACAATTATATGCAAAAAGATCCAAATGTTTCTTTGGAGTCCAGGAAGTGGAATATTTGGGTCATATTGTATCTCATGAAGGAGTTAAGGTAGACCCTAGCAAAATTAAAGCCATTAAGGAATGGAAAATCCCCACATCCAAAAAGCATCTGCTAGGATTTCTTGGGTTGACAGGGTATTATCGCAAGTTTGTTAAGAATTATGGGAGAATAGCAGCACCTCTAACAACATTATTGAAGAAAGATGCATTTTCATGGACTCCGGAAGCAACGAAGGCCTTTGAACATCTTAAAGAGGCAATGTGCCAAGCACCGGTCTTAGCTACACTGGACTTCACGAAAACCTTTATTGTGGAATGTGATGCTTCAGGAAATGGAATTGGTGCTGTTCTAATGCAAGATGAAAGACCCATTGCTTTTGAACGTCGCCCAATCAAGGGAAAGTTTTTAAGCAAAGCTATTTATGAGAAGGAAATGTTGGCAATACTCCATGCACTTAAGAAATGGCGACCCTACCTAATGGGAAGACACTTCAAGGTAAAAACGGATCATGATAGCCTTAAATACTTTTTAGAACAAAGATTATCCTCTGAAGAGCAACAAAAGTGGGTCACAAAGATGTTGGGTTATGACTTTGAAATCATCTACAAAAAAGGGAAGCAAAATGTGGTGGCAGATGCACTCTCAAGAAAGGATGAGGATGTGGAAGCATTGTTGTGCACCATTTCTATTATCCAACCAGATTGGATAAACGAAGCAAGGGAGGAATGGAAGAATGACGAAGAAGTGTGGGCACTTATTCGAAAGCTACAACAAGATTCCAGTACGTCTGATACATTTAGTTGGAAAAATGATTCGTTATGGTACAAAGATCGCTTATACCTCTGTAAGAATTCCCAGCTAAAACAAAAGATTCTTATGGAATTGCACACTTCTCCCTTAGGAGGGCACTCAGGATTTTTAAAAACTTACCACAGGGTTAAGAAGGAATTTTTTTGGGATGGCCTTAAATCAGATATTCAAAAGTTTGTGGCGGAATGTTTGGTTTGCCAACAAAATAAAGTTGAAACAATTAAGACACCAGGTCTATTACAACCTTTATCCATTCCAAGCCAACGTTGGGAGGAGGTTTCAATGGATTTTATCACAGGTTTACCCAAGTCTGAGGGAAAGAGTGTCATCATGGTGGTAGTTGACAGACTTACCAAGTATGCACACTTTTGTGCATTATCACATCCATTTAAAGCCAGTACAGTTTCTACTGCATTTATGGAAACAATTCAAAAGCTACATGGAAACCCAAAGATTATTGTAAGTGACAGAGATCCCATTTTCACTGGAAATTTTTGGACAGAATTATTTTCTTGTCTTGGTACTCAGTTAGCTCATAGCTCATCTTATCATCCTCAATCTGATGGGCAAACTGAGATAGTAAACAAATGTTTGGAAGGATATCTTCGTTGCTTTGTATCTGATAAAAAGACACAATGGGTCAAATGGTTGCCTCTGGCTGAATGGTGGTATAACACTTCCTTCCATACAGCAACAAAAATGACCCCATTTATGGCACTTTATGGGTATCAACCACCATCCATCACATCATATTTAAGAGAAAATTCTAAGGTTCAGGCAGTGGAACATCACATCGAACATCAACAACAAGTCCTCCAACTCTTAAAGGATAACCTCGTGTTGGCACAAAATAGAATGAAACAACAGGCAGATCAACATCGCAGTGAAAGAAGTTTTGATGTAGGTGATTGGGTATTCCTACGGCTACAACCATATAAGCAAATGTCCCTAAAGCAAGCTAAGAAGGATAATAAATTATCACCAAAGTATTATGGTCCATACAAGGTGTTGCAAAAGATTGGTACTATGGCATACAAATTGGAGCTTCCTGCAGCTTCTCGATTGCACCCAGTTTTCCATGTTTCATGTTTAAAGAAGGTTATAGGCGACAAGCTCCCAGTTCAAACAATATTGCCAGAACTTGACGAGGAAGGAAAAATTATATTGGAACCGGAAGCAGTCACAGAAACAAGAACTCGACAGCTACGAAATCGATCAATTTCAGAGTATCTTATCAAGTGGAAGAACTTATCTGCTGAAGATTCCACATGGGAGGATGAGAATTTTATGCAGAAGTATCCAGAACTACTCAAGCGTTGAGGACAACACTTTTTTTGAAGGAGAGGGGCATGTTGGGTCCCTATAATACTAGTGATTACCCCATTACTATTGTAGTTATACCCCTTATTAATATTGTTGTGCCCCTATTACCCCCATATTGTTGCTACTGTGCCCCATATAATCCCTCTATTATTATTTTTGTGGCTTTATATTATTATTGTTAGGTCGGTTGGATTATATTGTGACTCCTTAGACTCCTATATATAGAAAGGAGGTTTTGTCATTTGAATCATCGAAGAATTGTTCATTTATGTAATGTAAAGGAGGTTTCCCCCTCGAAGAGGCTGAATTCTAAGGCGTTGATCTATCTTTTCTATCTTTTCTTGAGCTGGTTTCATAACACATCTACCCATTGATCAATTTGATACGATAAAATACAAGAAATCATAGAAATCACTTCCGTAGACATCTCTGGGAAAGATCTAGAAGAATATGGGCAATTGATTCCTACTATTTCTGAATTTTTCAGGTAGAAAATACTCAAAAATGTGGAGTCGCTGCTGAATTGTAAGATTTTTATAAATTTCCTTGAGGGAATTAGTCAAGAAAGGATGAAAAGGACCTTAGGGAGTGATTTGCAACATTTGACAAATTGATTAAGTGGTTATTGAGAACAAAATTTCATTATTTCTAGTAACAATGACTCTCTGGCTGGGAAAATAATGACTCTCGTACCGGGTGATGAATTCAGGGAAATGGTGAGTTTGGGGAAAACAAACTTGGGGAAACATTGACTCCTAGAAGAAAAATTAATCACTGGCATCCTAAATTTTTTTATATTCCCAATTGTGAAGTTCGTAGAGATCGAATTCACATTCGGTTTCCACAATTTTGTAGTGCGTATCGACTAAGGGAATCTCATTGAGATTAATAATAGGGGGTAGGGTTGTAATATCTACAAATAATTTGTATTTTCCCTTTTGAATAGCTATTTCAAGCAAACAATAGAGAAAAGGATAACTAAAGAAATTACTGGGTGAAAATGATAATTGTTGACACAGTGCATTTCTACAACTAGTCATCTTCGGTCTGTCATATGGGTTCGTGCATGAATGGAGAAGAGAATGGATAATGGAATGACAACAAAGATTAAATTTGGAATGGGTGATTTCAATTGTTTATTTTAAATTATAGTTATTTGTGCGTCGAATTTAATGAATTGAACATTGGCAAGATGATTAATAATTCAACGGGAAATTGGTTAAGTTTATGAGGATATTTGGTGATAGTTATTTTTGTGGAGTGGCAGTGGCATGCCAAAATAGTGGGAAGGTGGGCGAGAAGGTCAGTAGTAGGCGAAAGCGGTTTATGGTGGGGTGGTAGGTGGTAAGAGGTATAGGATTGGGGGGGTCCCGCAACTAACAAGAGGGCGCCATGTAAGGATGGGTGGTTATTTGAAAACAACTTTTCATACCCTCCCCCTTTGTTTTCTGTCGGGAGTGCAAGGGGTGATACAATTGAGCATTGGTCATTGATCTGGGTGGGTATAATTTGAACTGTTGTGTCTTTTTATCAGATACAAAGCAACGAAGATATCCTTCCAAACATTTGTTTACTATCTCAGTTTGCCCATCAGATTGAGGATGATAAGATGAGCTATGAGCTAACTGAGTACCAAGACAAGAAAATAATTCTGTCCAAAAATTTCCAGTGAAAATGGGATCTCTGTCACTTACAATAATCTTTGGGTTTCCATGTAGCTTTTGAATTGTTTCCATAAATGCAGTAGAAACTGTACTGGCTTTAAATGGATGTGATAATGCACAAAAGTGTGCATACTTGGTAAGTCTGTCAACTACCACCATGATGACACTCTTTCCCTCAGACTTGGGTAAACCTGTGATAAAATCCATTGAAACCTCCTCCCAACGTTGGCTTGGAATGGATAAAGGTTGTAATAGACCTGGTGTCTTAATTGTTTCAACTTTATTTTGTTGGCAAACCAAACATTCCGCCACAAACTTTTGAATATCTGATTTAAGGCCATCCCAAAAAAATTCCTTCTTAACCCTGTGGTAAGTTTTTAAAAATCCTGAGTGCCCTCCTAAGGGAGAAGTGTGCAATTCCATAAGAATCTTTTGTTTTAGCTGGGAATTCTTACAGAGGTATAAGCGATCTTTGTACCATAACGAATCATTTTTCCAACTAAATGTATCAGACGTACTGGAATCTTGTTGTAGCTTTCGAATAAGTGCCCACACTTCTTCGTCATTCTTCCATTCCTCCCTTGCTTCGTTTATCCAATCTGGTTGGATAATAGAAATGGTGCACAACAATGCTTCCACATCCTCATCCTTTCTTGAGAGTGCATCTGCCACCACATTTTGCTTCCCTTTTTTGTAGATGATTTCAAAGTCATAACCCAACATCTTTGTGACCCACTTTTGTTGCTCTTCAGAGGATAATCTTTGTTCTAAAAAGTATTTAAGGCTATCATGATCCGTTTTTACCTTGAAG
>Ga0181473_100055_pt1 | contig 16402 bp, 19 predicted proteins | sample In2P11_FD_119089 | JGI IMG/M metagenome (GOLD analysis project Ga0181473, IMG submission 119089) | Clean room microbial communities from NASA Spacecraft Assembly Facility at Jet Propulsion Laboratory, Pasadena, California, USA -... ... | reverse complement strand
AAATGAAATATCAGTTTAATGACTGATGCACCCAGAGCAGAAGAAAGGGAAGTTGATCAAGACGTAGAAGAACTTGCTGGCAAGTTAGGGAGATTGTCTCTAACGCCTGCACCCTCGCCATCATTAGTGGTATCAGAGCCATCAACTGACATTGAATTGAATCTCAGGAGCGGAAGAAGGATGGCTTTAAGAGTTGGAAGAGGACGAGGACGTGGTGGAAGAGGACGGCCTGTTGCAAATGCTGAATTAATGGAAACAGTAGAAGAGCTACGAGCTAGAGTGGATGCGTTAACTTCAGACAGAAACATAGATGATGGAGATGTCAGTGAGCCCGAAGTTGAAGCTGCAGAAGAGGAAGAAGCTGTACAGTTTACTCTTGAGACGAGGTTCTTTCAGTCAGTGTTGAAGTCCACAGCCAGGCCATGGAATCAATTAGTACCGGTATACCAAGGAGGACTGAATCCAGAAGAATTGATCGACTGGATTAATAACATGGAGAAATTCTTCGATTACGAAGAAACAGAAGATGAGAAGAAAGTAAAGTTTGCTGTCACCAAGTTAAAAGGCCATGCAACACTCTGGTGGGATGGTGTGCAGGTGGAAAGGAAGAGACTTGGTAAGTAGCCAATTAAGAACTGGAGCAGAATGGTAGCAAAGTTAATAGGTAAGTTTTTGCCAAGTAATTATCAGCAAACATTGTTTAGATAGATGCAAAATCTTAGACAAAGAGCTTTAACAGTAAAAGAGTACACAGAAGAGTTTTATAAGGTGAGCATAAGAGCTGGAGAAGCCCAAGACACAGATGAGAAGGTGGCTAGATATATGAATGGCCTTAGAATGGACATTCATGATGAGATAAGTCTGTTGTCTCCTAAAAAAGTGGAGGAAGCCTATCAGATAGCGCTGAAAGCTGAGGAAAAAATCATGAGGAAGCAGTCTGCCAAAGGGAGAGGGACTTTCAGAGGAAAAGGAAGTCAAGGTGGTAGAGGAAGATCTACAGCACCTAGAGATGGAGCTAGCAGTAGCTCAACCCAGCATGCACCCAGAGAAGGTGATGCAATAGGCAGAGGGAGTTTTTCTAGAGGAAGAGGAGGCAGAGGAAGAGGCAGAGAAATGAGATGTTACAGGTGTAAAAATCTGGGACATAGAGCTTTTGAGTGCCCAGAGAATGCAGACACAAAGCAGAGGAATGCAATTGTTGCTCCAGCTAAAGAAGAAGCACCAGTGGCAGCAATAGCAGAAGAAGAAAATACACCAGAAAGAGGAGAATCTCTAGTAGTTAATAAAGTCTTACTTAAGCCAGTGAAGGAGGTGGCTGAACCGCCACAAAGGAGGACTTTATTCAGGACAGTGTGCAAAGTCCAAGGGAAATGTTGCTAGATGATCATTGATAGTGGCAGCACTGATAATTTGGTCTCTATAGAAGTAGTGGAGAAATTGAAGCTGAAGACAAGGAAGCATCCAACACCTTATAAAGTGTCATGGTTGCAAAAGGGACATCAACTGTTGGTAAGTGAACAGTGTGAAGTAGAATTTCAAGTGGGAAAGTACAAAGATAAAATTATTTGTGATGTGATGCCTATGGACGTGTGTCACATATTGCTTGGAAGACCTTGGCAATATGACAGAGGAGCCATACATGACAGGAAAAGAAACACCTACAAGTTTGGAAAGGATGGTGTTAATCATACATTGTTGCCTTTGCAAGAAGAAGAGGTGCCGGGACAGAAGACTAGTCCAAAAACTCTGTTGCTTGGAGGGAAGGAATACTTGAAGAAGATTGAAGAAAATGAGGTAAACTTTGTTGTAATTTGCAAGCCCAAGGTAATAATGACTTCTACTAAAGTTTCTGAATTACCCATTGGAATTCAAGAAATGCTGGAGAATTATTGTGATATTATTGTTGATGATTTGCCTAATGAATTACCGCCAATTCAAAAAATCAGCCATCATATAGATTTGATTCCTGGAGCAAGCCTACCTAATAAAGCAGCATATAGAATGACTCCTGTAGAGAGTGAAGAAGTTAAGAAATAGGTGCAAGAATTGCTTGACAAGGGGTTGATCAAAGAAAGCCTGAGTCCTTGTGCAGTGCCAACAGTGCTGAGCCTGAAGAAAGATGGAGGCTGGAGAATGTGTACAGATTCAAGAGCCATCAATAAGATTACAATCAGGTATAGATTTCCATTACCCAGAATTGAAGATTTAATGGATTTCTTGTCTGGCACAAAATATTTTTCAAAGTTAGATCTTAAAAGTGTGTATCATCAGATAAGGATAAGAGAAGGGGATGAGTGAAAAACCGCTTTTAAGACCAATGAAGGATTATATGAGTGGAGAGTGATGCCTTTTGGGTTTTCAAATGCACCAAGTACATTCATAAGGCTTATGAATGAAGTTCTTAAAGAGTTCATTGGTAAACTTATAATAGTATATCTGGACGATGTATTAGTCTATAGCAGGTCCAAGGAGGAGCACTTGAGGCATTTAAATTATGTCCTGCAGAAGCTACAGCAAGAAAAATTATTGTTGAATCTGAAGAAGTGTTTATTCATGAAAGAGGAGCTGGTGTACTTGGGATTTGTTATCTCAGCTAAAGGATTGAAGATGGATCCAGAAAAGATCAAAGCAATTGTGGAGTGGCCTTCACCCAAAAGTGTTTTTGAGGTAAGGAGTTTTCATGGTCTTTCTAGTTTTTACAGAAAATTCATTAAGAATTTTAGTAAGATTAATGCACCTATTATTGAGACCATAAAGAAAGATAAATAGCCATTTCAGTGGACTGTTGAAGTAGAGAGAAATTTTCAGTTGTTAAAGAAGAAAATAACTGAAAAGCCTGTTTTGGTTCTTCCTGATTTTAACAAAACTTTTCAAGTTAAGTGTGATGCCAGCGCAGAAGCAATTGGAGGAGTTTTAAGCCAAGAAGATAGACCAATCGCTTATTTCAGTGAAAAGTTAAATGATGCAAAAAGGAAGTATTCTTCTTATGATAAGGAGTTTTACGCAGTTGTGTAGGCAATAAAGAAGTGGAGGCATTATTTAATGTTGAAAGAATTTATTCTTTATTCAGATAACCATGCATTGCAGTTTATAATGAAGCAGCCAAAACTCAGCCGGAGACATGCCAAATGGGTAGAGTATCTTCAAGGCTTTCATTTTGTGTTGAAGCACATAATTGGACAGTCAAACAAAGTTGCAGATGCCTTAAGTAGAAGAAGTGTATTGCCACAAGAAAGTCAAATCCAAGTGTTGGGTTTTGATTTTCCTAAGGAATTATATGAGACCGATTCAGATTTTAAGGAGGCATTTGAGGCTTGTAAGAATCCTGTTTTGGCAGACAGGAGCAAGTGGCTGGATTATTTTATACAAGATGGACTGTTATTTAAGAAAAGTCAGTTGTGCATACCCAACTGTTCAATGAGAGAGAATTTAATCAAGGAGAAGCATAGTGGAGGACTTGCAGGACATTTTGGTACAGAGAAGACATTTGAACAACTCAATAGATTTTATTTCTAGCCAAAAATGAAATCTGAAATAGAGAAATATGTAAGAAATTGTAAAGTCTGCCAGTACGCAAAAGGAAGGAGCCAGAACACAGGGTTGTATATTCCATTGCCAATTCCAGATAGGCCTTGGGATATGGTAAGTATGGATTTTGTGCTAGGATTGCCAAAGACTCAAAGAGGTTATGATTCCAATTTTGTTGTAGTTGACAGATTCTCAAAAATGGCACACTTTATTCCATGTTATAAAACTAGTGATGCTTCTCACATTGCTAACTTGTTTTTTAAAGAAATTGTAAGATTGCATGGGTTGCCAAAAAGCATTGTTTCAGACAGGGATTCAAAGTTCGTTGGACATTTCTGGAGAACACTATGGAAGAAGCTGGGAACTAAATTAAGTTTCAGTTCTGCCTATCATCCACAAACTGATGGACAGACTGAAGTTGTGAATAGAAGTTTAGGCAATCTTTTGAGGAGTTTTACTGCAGAGCATCCAAAGCAATGGGATCAAGTATTACCACAAGTTGAATATGCATATAATGGCTCACCAAACAGGAGCACAGGATAGAGCCCATTCCATATTTTTTATGGAATGCACCCAAGGGGAATATTTGAATTAAGGAATTTAGGAAAAGATGAAATGAGAAGTGCAGAAGGTGAAGACTTTGCTTCAAGAATGCAGGCGATACATGAACAGGTGAAATAGCAGCTACAGGACAACAACATTCAATATAAAACTAGAGCAGACATGAGGAAAAGAGAAGTGAACTTTGAAGTTGGAGACTTGGTTTTAGCACACCTTAGAAAGGAGAGATTTCCAAAGGGAGAGTATAATAAGTTAAAATCCAAGAAAATTGGACCATGTAGGATACTGAGGAAATTCTCTGCAAATTCTTATGAGATTGAATTACCACCTGGTGTGGGAATATCACCAATTTTTAATGTTGCAGACTTGTACAAGTATGAGAATGAAGCTGCAGATGATACAGCACAGGATCAAGAGACTTCAGAGATTGACTGGGTAAAACAGTTACCCACAGCCAAGGATTTATAGCCAGAAAGAATTCTGGACAAGAAAGTGTATAAGAAGACAAGGGGACGAGAGTATTTCCAGTATCTGGTGAAATGGAAAGGACAGCTGATCGCTAAAGCTGCTTGGGTTACAGAAGACATTCTACAGAAATTGGGCAAGTCTGTAGATGAGCTCATGGACAGGAGCCCATGAAGAATTTTGTCCTCGGGAGTCTGATGTGGGAGCATGTGACTCAGAGGGGAAAATCTTCCAAATTACTCCAAAAATCCAAAAAAATCTACAGGCAAGGGAGTGGGGTCCTTTAGCCTACAATTTCTATGTTTTTCTTACATAAAAGATAGAATAAAATCTAGCAATAAAACATGCTATTTATGCTCAGCTGTAACAAAGCTTTTAAGCTTTAAATCATTCTATAAAGCATGCTTTTCATTGTATCGGATAAAGACCGAGAAGGCCTATCCATTATTATAAATAAAGAGGCAACGATACTCTTGATAGAGAGACAGAGGAGAGGAGCGAGTTCCATAGCATTATTTTGAAAATTGTTCTCTTGGCGTCTCTTATTAAATGGTTCTGTAGTATGCATGCATAGATTATTAATAGTGTTGAATCGGTGACTGTGTTTCCTGTATGCTACAATACTGTGTATTAACACTGGAGTCGCCTTCCCTTTCATTTATGTTTATGCAACCTTAACTTTTGTTTTACAATTGCACATACATCTCTGTTTACCTTAAGAACTCTTGCAATCTTTCATTAAGTGGCTGTAGCGGAAGCGAATTTTTATAATTGTAAGTTCTTACCCATATCGGGTCCAAACCCATATCACCATCGGGAAGATCCTTTGGAACTGTTAGTTGTGCGCTCCGAGATTCTGGAGCTGATTTGTTATAAAGTCCAGTCTACAAAGCTTTTCGGGTCCGAAAGGAGCCATAGCGCAACAAGGGCCAAGTTCCGACATCCGGAGCCAAAGTAGTATAAACCATGACATATAAATATCGTCTGGTTCAGCATTTCGGAGGTGTCACTTCGGAGGTGGTAAGTTATTGTTGGAGTTGACCACCGAAAAGCAGAACCACCGAAATATTAAAGGCTGCATATAAGTGGATCGGGTCCGCAGAGGTCTTAAAGCTTTTTGGAGGAGTGACTAACCGAGACCTCTGAAAATATCCAGACCCGAAATCTTTATAGGGCGGCTCGGAAAGGGGTCGTCGGGTCCGTAACATGTCGGAGCCTTTGCTCCATTGCAAAGCCTGCAATAGCGATCGCCGATATTGTATATTGTAAGTCCTTCCTTTACAAAGTTGCCGCCGATAGTGTCTGCGCATGTAATACTGCTTAAAGCCTCCAATTGCATTGGGTAATTCTTTTAAGAATTCCCGAATGAAGCCACTATTTGTTAAGAAAGCATAAAATTGGGTTTTAAGAGGAAGAAATGAAATATCAGTTTAATGACTGATGCACCCAGAGCAGAAGAAAGGGAAGTTGATCAAGACGTAGAAGAACTTGCTGGCAAGTTAGGGAGATTGTCTCTAACGCCTGCACCCTCGCCATCACTAATCCTACTCCTAATATAATGGTGCATGGGCTTGATCACATGAAGTGATATTTCCAATGCAGCGACTGATGCATTGGTTGACCCATGTTGGTGAAGGCTTGGTCTGTGAGAAACCCAGTTGTTCAAACCAGCAAACAAGAAAGATATAACAATGAAGACAAACACACTTCACGATTAAATGTGTCCACATAACATAAGTGAGTGGAAATACGTGGAATGTAGTTCGTGGACTTATCCGGATGTTGTGCAGAGCTACATGCTGTTGTGAAGCATACACATACTCTTGACTATGGCATGCAAGCAAAAAAAAAAGAAAAGACAACTTGCATCGTGCACGTGTGCTTGCGATGCAAGTTTCCTCCATTGCATGAGCGATGGGATCATGTATTTCAATTGGAGGAAGTATGATCTGTGTGTGAGATTGATCTTCAATGCATACAAATGAGTGATGAGGAGCCTTGAGTGATTGAAAAATTTCCTGATTAGAAGTGAAACCAACCTCAGGACATCAAGGGCCTAACAACCATTAACTCGGGTTGAAGTGCCTTCATAGTCTATGTTGTTTTAACTTCAACGTTGGATAGATCATCATAAACAGGTGGCTTCGAAAAATCGATTGCGATAGAATCATCATCATTATTGAAAATGAGAATAAATGGATCACAATAGCTATGATAAAAAAAATCATCGACACCTCATGATCTGATAAATTAAATAGAGGGGTAGATGAGAAGTGGACAAATTCATCCTCTGTGTTTCCGAAAAAGGTAGATGAAAGGTCAAGTGGATTTTCAATGAATAATTTATCCTCTTCGTTGTGGGATGATGGAATAACATTTGGTATGCCCTATAAGTGATCAAAAATCGATGCATTCGAAGATGAAGATACACATGCTAAATCATGGATGGAAGGTTCACAAATATCTCAAGAAATAATATAGGGGGCTCAGACAAAAGGGAGTCATACTTCACTGAGTGTTGATACTCGAGCTCCCAGCCATACTCTTCATGAATGACAATGCATGTTGGTTGTGCAACACCAGCTCTGTCAATGACTTCATCCTTGGTCACAATAAGTGTAGAGTCTGAAATGGAACAACAAAAGACAATATCATCTGGAGGATCATCCGAGTACGAAGACAGAGGTTGTGGTACAAGATGCATATGACAAGTTGATGGACACGAAACAGATATGTGTGAAAATTAAGCAAAGTGATGATGGGAAGATGTGACATTTGAACTAATCTGTGTGGCTATTCTCCGACATCACTTTGCAGTGGTGGAGCTATTTGATGAGGGGATGGTGGACAGTCACTTATGACAGTGACCATATCCATCCGTGATTACGTAGCTCCATCATTGAAGTATGTTGAACAAGGCTTGGGATCATATTTCTTCTTGGGATTGACAGATTTGATAAGTAAATACTCAAATTTGTCAATGAGATATTGAAACTTCATATAGATTTTTGGAGCTTGAAACTGCAAAACACAGAAGCGCTACCAAAAACAATCAAGTGATTCATGCGGGGCCTTCCATTATTGTAATAGTTTGTAATCAAGATTTTATGGATCAATATGATCGAAAGTATCTTAAATGAGATCACATAAGTTCTAGAGTGAGTGCACGCTGCCAGTCGGTAGGTTGCACAACCACCGATATGGGGATTCACAAAGTGTGTATGCAAGAAATAGATTAGTCTATTCATTAGAACATCCATTTTCCTCGTCAAGCATGGAAAGGAATTCATGTAAGACCATAGGCTAGGTCACTTTGCCTTCACCATCATATTTTTATTTAGACAAGAGATAAAAAAAATCACTCGTGATGTGGATAGGTTCGACATGCAAAAAACATCATGGAGGGTTGAGTGTACAAGATTTCATAACAGATGTGCAAAGGTTCAAAACGGGATGAGAGGACACAACTTGTCATTTGGCCCTCCTTCTAGTGCCAGAAAAGTTAATGGTGATTGACCCACCATCATTTCAGGGGATCTCCCTAGTAATAAGTCCCAATTAGACCTCATATTGTTTGGTGTAGGAGTCCTAGCAATGGGTTGTACGGTATCACCTTGACCATGATTTCTCATAGAGGCAGGTAATATGTCCCTATTGGTAGCAAGGGTGTGATAGCTGAAGCAAGTCAAGGAAGGTGCATGAACAGTTTTAACACATAGAAAGTGGGATGAGTGCACTCCTTGGAAACCTGTGATAGCACGTGGATCGGAAGGGAACACATGAGAAAAGGTGCATCACAAACTAGAAAGAAAGTTAGCTAACAATCCAAGGTGATTGTTAAACCAACAACACATTTTAGTAATATTCAGACATACTTATACAAAACAGTTCATGCATGAATACGTAAGAAAATAGATACATATATCATTTAGAGGAAACAAGATAACTGGAATACAATATGCATGAAACATGTTGGCTCTATTATATTAAGAAGTGTAATTTCCATCCATACAATACATGCATGCCCAACCACTAGTTCTGACAGTGAAATGTTATAGTTACAACCACCTACTCCTCCAAAGAGATATAATAGATCTGTGCAGTGGAGAAGCTAAGGCCCGTTAGAATACCATATAATCTCTCTCTAAGATACTCCTATCGGAAGCTTGGCTAACCAAAAATCCTCTCCAATGAGTTATGAGGGACTATTTATAACAAACAGTTGGGTGACCCTTGACATTCCCCTTTGTGACCATTCATCTATACTCATGATCCCTCAACTACTGTATGACTATTACATTCAACTCTTTGTTGGGGACAAAGGTCCCCTAGGGTCTTGGGTCAATACCCTAGCAGAGCGAGGGTTATCTATAAAGAAAAGAAAGCATTCCACATAGCCATGATACTAATATAAATGAACTACGCGAAGAAAGGTGCAATTGGGGGTCCTTCATTTGAGTAGATCCAGGCAAGGTCCAAACCCTCTCAGAGTTCCTTTCGATCCTTCAACATGAAATGCAATCAAATTAAGAAAACATAATAGTACATGGACCAAGCATCAGAAGAAATTCAACTTCATATCATATTGAAAGGTAGTTAGTTATACAATTGAAACAACTATTCATATGTAAATCATAACATTGATATCATAAGCATGAAGAAGATTAATATCAAGAACAAGACAAGTGTTTCTTTTATTATAGATAACTAAAATACAGTAACGAATGATTTCACCTGAGTCTTCCTTTCATAGGCTCCAAGCAGAACCATCCTCTGGATTCGTCCAATCTCAAGTCTTTAACAAGCTCCTTCCATGACTCACTCCAAGATATCTCAACTAATGGAAAGACATCATAACTCAAGGAAACAAGGGTTTCCTGTAATGGGGAAGTGCTGGAAGCACAAGGATCTTCAGACTTGGTCAGGGATAATCTCAGCAGAGTGATTATTCTCTCTCTTCTCTCCGCCTTAGGCCTTCCCATTGAAGCCCTTTTATACTTCTCCCAAAGTAGTTTTTAGTTGAGAATTCATTGGGAACAGCTGGCCATGGGCACTAATAGGTAATCAACAGGTAAAATCCATGATATCCACCTGAAATTAAGGAGATTTAATTTTTTTTAGTGTTTTAAGACATATACGTGGGTTGGGTATACACATAACTGTGTACACACGCATTTAGCTTAGGGAAATGTTGCGTATAGGGAGTAAAACATTGTTTTTTAAGTATTTGGACCATGTCTGGAAGGAGGGGTTTCCCTAGGCCATGAGTGCAACATCACAAACATCAAGAGTGAGATTTGGAGGCATAACAGATGCCCCCTAAAATATGAGGTCAGAACGGGTAAATGATGGCCAAAATGTATTAAGTGCATGCATGGAAATGAAACCTATCAAAAACTGAGAACTTCACTAGAGTATAGCTTGCCAAGCCACAAAAGGAGATCAGAAAGAAACATTGTTTGAGGAAGGCATAGCCATGCTCAGAGAAAGTAAAGCATGTTTGCATATCAAGTACAAGCAGATCCACTAAGTATACAAGTATAGAAGACTGGAAAATACATAATGGATCATCTGATCATGATCGAACAAGTACATGTCTAAATATCACATATAAGAATGCCAATGATGCTGAAGGATGAAGCAAATCACCGATATCAAAGACTGATCCCAAAAGTACCAAATGAACATGATGAAGTAAGATGGTACTACACTACAAACTCAGGTGCCAGTATATAGAATGTCACCATGAATGACTGCAACATATAAGGTGGGGTGGTATCAACTAGTAGCAATAGGAGCAACTATCAAGTGAACCAATGAATGTTGATGCAACCTGAGGTCTTCACCGACCACCGTGGTACATTTCTACACCATGGGAATAAATGATCTGAAGTCGACCATGTGAGAAATTGTTTGATTACCGATCATTGATGTATACCATTAACGAAAGCAAGACTACTCACCGATAATGATAATGAGTGTCAAGGTACCCATTGCAATCTAACAAGTGTGAATAGATGAGATGGAGTCGAACACTTGTAAGAATATATCAATCAAGAGATAATGATGGCTTCCCACTGTCGATATCGAAGGATCTGCTGCTAATGACTGCAAACCCTAAGGTACTACCAAACGGACTCTAGATCTTTGCCCCAAAGCAATGAGTCATAGCTGATAGGGAAAGATCCACTAGAAGGAAGGCAGTAAGGCATACTTCATCAATCTAGTGTGAGTGTAACCTGTAGGCCAATAATGTGGAAGGAATCGAATGAAAAAGATGTAGTAACCTGACCGAAGCACGTTTCCGACATACATAGGATGTGGCTAGCACACAACGGAAACCCTCTGAACCAACCAATAATGAAAGCTGACATGGAGGCGAGGTATCCACCAATAGGATCAAATGGAAAGCAAGGTACTGCATGAATCCCAATGTGTGATAATGTAAGCTGATGTTGAACACAAGGGAAACCACTTAGTCAAAGACCCATGATACTGATCGACGCTGAGCACAAGGTGACCTATCAATAATGAAAATAGGGCTAGGGTGTAGATCTAGGCCTATCGTCAAAGCAAGATGTCATCGTCGATAAGGACAAGACCCGCCAACAAGAAGTCAATGGAGACCTTCTCAAACCAACATGAGTAAAGGACCAATATAATTGATGTGATGATAGACAAGACATTGACAAACAAGGATGGCCGATTGAAAAATGAGTCAAGAGACGCCGCAGAGAGGCCGACTTAAGCTAACTTCCCTTGAACAAAAGTACGACTCAATTTGATTATGTGGCAACATATGATGACTCTGTATAAGTTTGTCATGCAAGAGGCATGAATGAACCCTCCATATGATTGGAAGAGATAACCAATCGGGGGAGAACTGACTCAATAAAAAGGTTAAGGCATACCTAAGTCAAACTAAATCCCACCCAAATGGAGGAAACTTTGTTTTGAGTGCTTTATTAAAGGGCGATACGACTGACTCTAGCTACCAACAATAAGTGGAAATATTGTCCCGTTCCAGCTCTTTTTGGAATATATAATTTTTTCTGTATTTTTCTTTAAGCTGGAAAAAGAATAAAATAATGCTATAGTATAGTGGAAAGAATGAGTGTTGGTGAAATAGATGATCTAGTTCTTGGGATTGGAACAATCCTATGCTCAAAGTAGGGAGCTGAAAACTAGTCAAAGGCACTCAAAGGTGTGTTCCTTCCACGGGTCAAGGTGTGTCAAGTTGCAAAAGTCAAGGGAGTGCAAGTTTGATTTTGCAGTCATCATGGTCAAAATTTGGCTTAAACACGAGTCCAAGTGAACTCGGCTCAAGGCCAAAAGGTGCAAATGGTCAAAATGAAATACAATAGTACAACTCAACACAAAGGAGCCTCTAGGGTATAAGGCCAGAATGAAGCAAAGAAGTGAAGTGGAATCAGTCTTCATCACATAAGTCATGGCGGGAATATAGAGGATTCCCGAACCTACTCAGATTGAAGCAGCATTGGCAACAAATGTTAGTGAGGTGCTAACTATGATGCCCATGAAAAGGATGGCTCTACCATCGTGTTATGATTTAAAAATTGGTGAGTGAAGATGGTTTATGAACCATAACACGATGGGGTCGACCCTATGGAAATTGTATCGACAAATGGAGGTTAGTATGCATAATGCAACGGAAAAATGTTTTCCCTAACCTATATTCCAGTGAGAAAATGATACCTACCATGATGGCTCAGCAGTCATGGGACTATCTCGAGACTATTGAAAAAACATCCAAAATGTCCTGAAAATCAAACTATTCTCAACATTCCAAGTCCCAAGTTAAAAGTTACATGAGACAAAACAAAATCAAGTTTTGAAAAAATTTGTCATTTTCAAAACTTATAAAATAGTTTTTCAACTCACCATTATCACCATTTGATTTGAGAGAAAAGTAGTGAAGCAAAAGGAGCAAGCATTGCCATTCGCCAAATTTGACTGTTCAAATCTTCACAAAACCACCCGGTAACCCTTAAACGTATCTTGCATTCAATTGTGATTGGTTTTAGAATTTTTAATTCAAGCTTCACCATTGAATTATTGTCAAAAAAAATGTTGTGGCATATACGCTAGTTGGCTATGTGCAGCCCACGTATACGCAGGCCCTAGACGTGACTGTGTACGAAACGGACCCGCGTATATGCTGTGAAAACTTCAAAAGAAAAATCTAACGGTCCAGATTTATTTTTTCTTCAGGATGCCAATCACTTGGAGAGAAAGAGAGCATGCCCTAGTGGATGATGAGGTTATGAATGATCCCAATGCCCTATATGCCTTAAGAGGATGCAGTTTGCTAAAGTTCTTTAAAATGCCAAACATGAAAGCAAACACTCGTCTTCTTGAAATGCTCATTCACTACTGGAGCATCGAGGATGACTCATTTATGATTGATCAAATGCCACCCAAGAAAGAGGTTGAGGATATTTACTTCATCACGGGCCTTTCCTGGAGGGGAGAGGTAGTACATTTCGTGGGTAGATCATGAGGCAGTCTCTCTATCGAGGACTACGTGCATATATATTGCCTGGTTCATTGAGGAAAGGTTGGAAGGCAAATTCCAATCAAGCATGTGGAGAGTTTATCACTGAGGATCATCTTGTTCACTATAGCTATAGTGAATGAATTAGCTTATTTACACCAGGCTTCATGGTTAGCCATGAGCTTGGTGGTAGATTGTCTCACCACTGTATTTGATTGGTGTACTCCTCTTCTCGCCAACCTGAATGGCCAACTTACTTCTATCAAGAAGGTGCAGACCAAAAACTTCTGATATGGAACTATTTTTTGCTCTTTCTTCTCTGAGAGGGTCCTATCACTTCATCCTAGAGTATCAGTTTTGATCAGCACCCCATGAGATCCACGAATGGGCAGGTGGGCTGACTTGATGGAATGACTAGGAGGTGGGGACGTTCCACAGACTGCTTTTGAAGATGACTTCTTCTCCTGGTGGGAGCAGCAGATCATCACCGTAGATGACTACCCCTATGCTAGGTTGGACTTTTGAGGAGATCTTGATCTAGCTTTGCCACCAACCGCAACATGGGGTGATATAGGTAACAATTTATTTTTATTTTTATGATTTCTTTAATGTTTTTTCCAATATAAAAATGAATTTTGAATTTTTTTTTGATAGGATTCAAATGACTAATATGATGATCATGTTGCAGATATTGGGCCAGTATGACCAGATGGGTTCCCACGGCATGGAAGTCGTGGCTGAGCTACTGAAGAGGTGGATGCAGACATAGAGTGACTTCTACACATAGTTCAGCGGCACTTGGTGAGACTAACTCATCGATTACTGATGGAGGCTGCACCCTATAGACATGTAACATCATGTGGTTGGCATGCCACAAGACTGGGTTCACACTCTTAGGTGAGTGGCCAAAGTAGTAGTCACATACTTAGCCGCTCATCCTGAGCTAGGGCATTAGATGTACTGGACATGATTATGGGAATTTGAGTCCAAATTTTTGTATATTATTTTGGACACACTTATGTACACTCGAGATATTTTATGATATATATATATATATATATAGTTTCGAATTTCTGATGCTTGATTTTATTGTGATGAATGAATAATGTGCCGGTCTAATGCTTGATTAACGATATAATCAACTAACCAATTATGAGATCTTGGAATGTGAAAATAAATAATGTAAGTAAATGATATTTGCAACAATCTCACCCTTAAATACCGGCGATATAAATATGGATCCCTTACCCAATAAATGTTATTCAATTGTGACACTATCAATTATGAATCAAGATAGACTAACAATGAATCGATTTCATAAGAAATTGCTTCGGATAGTAAATTAATGATGGCAGTATACTCAGCCATATTATTTAAAGCGGGACCAATGCATACTCCCCTTGACACCATGAACTGATCAGTTGGATAGTAGATTACCCAAGCTACGGAAGCAAGGTTCCAAGTGTGCCAACTAGCACCATCGGCAAATCCAAAATAGACCAAGTTATCCATCAACACTTGCCACAACAAACCAAAAAGTGTTGATATCAGAAAACTCCCGATGAGATATGTACAAACATACAAAATGTACAAAGAAGCCATTTCCTAACTGCTAAGAAAAGTACATCTTAAGGTAGAGCTGATCAGGGGGCTCTGCCAGCTTGCTCCTAGGGATGTTATTTGGTACAATTATCGAACCAATCAATATACTTCCTTTGGTGGATAAGTGTGTTGGAGCCAAAGGAACCATACAAACATGGCTAGCTAGACTGGAGGACCTGGATTCAACTTCACGCAAAGGAGGACAAAAATATAAATGATGAGGTAAATCTTCCAAAGGTCGATCTACAGCCGTCATTGCTTCGAATATCACTTCGTCTAATGGAAAAACAATATCCAAGTAATCCAACACAGAAGTGGAATCAAGGGTCCGAATATGAGCTACATCACCATCTAACTCCTTTTCTGGGGAAGGAGTAGGATGGTCGTCTGTAGAGTTACTAATAGATTCACATCTAGGCTCTACTGCAGACATAAGAGATTTTATTCCACCCACCTTGCTGTCATCTGATGTGGTCACAGATGAAGATAAGGCTCCAGGATCTAAAAAATAATGAGCTTGAACAAACTCTTTCCTTAAAGGGTCCTTGGTGGATGAAATTGTATCTATTCTAGCTGTAGGAGGGGGAAGATTAAACGTACCCACCAATGAAGAATACATCCTGACTCCTAGATTCTCAGTAAGCGGTGGGTTATCCACTAAGGGAACAATAGAGTCCAAAGTTGCCCGAGGATCAACTGGAGAATAATCCAATTGATCAAGCTTAACAATTTTCCCCTCACAAGGAAAGAAAATGACACGAAACAGGGTTGAAACAACCAAATCCATTTCATATATCTAGTTCCTTCCTAAGAGGAGATTGTAATCTAGGTTAGCATCGATGACTTCTACTTCGATATTAATGACCTTCCCTCCAACACATATAGGAAAGGCTGGGATAATCCCGTATGGCCTATGAGAATTACCATCAAATGCTGTCAAGAGGGTAGGTGAAGGAACAACCAAAGGCGATCCAATGGCCTTCCAACATGACATAGACATGACACACGTGGAAGCTCCCTCATCTATAACCGTCTGAAAAATATTAGTTTTCCAGTAGGTAGACTTTATCTGGAAAGCCATATGACGAGGAAGTCTCTTTTTGACATTATGCATATCAAAAGTGAGAGCTAAAGAATTATTTGGATCCAATGTTCCAGACAACAAGGCACTTCTTTGAGCAGGACATGACTGGAGCACCACTAAAGCGGACATAGCACATGGACTCTGCACTAGATCCTCAACAATGGAGTAATTCTAAGCTATCCTAACATTAGGTTTGATAGTCGGGCGTTTCGCAGAACCTTTCGGTATCCTAGGTATAATCTTGACGGAGGGTGGCTCAATATGAAGTGGGTTGAAATTTTTAGGAACTTATTTATCCTTGGATGTTTTGCCTTCACCATAATCACGTGACCATGTGGCCACATTAGCATGGGAACCCATCATGAAAACATTTGATGATTTCTCCCCTTCTTGGTTACCCCCTGCAGAGGTACCAGGATTTGAACTCACGCCAGCAAGCAGTTGTTGACCTTGGGGAAAAGGGTTCGTTAACACAGCTTGAGAGCTATATGTCCCTTGCTACCCTAACAAGTGCTGAGCATCTTGAATCTTTGGGTGGAGATGAGTTAAATGGTCTCCACTGCATAGCTTGCATGGAAACTTGACTTTCTTTCTAGACTCATTTCCATCACCACCAGCATTATTGCCAAGTTTATTTGCATCAGTCT
>Ga0181473_100053_pt1 | contig 16473 bp, 21 predicted proteins | sample In2P11_FD_119089 | JGI IMG/M metagenome (GOLD analysis project Ga0181473, IMG submission 119089) | Clean room microbial communities from NASA Spacecraft Assembly Facility at Jet Propulsion Laboratory, Pasadena, California, USA -... ... | reverse complement strand
AAATAAATTCATATCTCCATGAATACTTTGGAATCGGATGATCTTTATATCAATCCTACACCTCTCGATGAGAGGAATCTAATAAAAATATTATCAGCCATGAATAAGATGACCCACATGAAGTTTTGCCCTGGTTGCCAATTTTAACACCATTACTAATTCGAAGCTAAAGTAACTCCTTGAAGTGCTCTTCTTTTCTGTTGCACTTCCTACCATTTGTGCCTCTTCAAAATATCTCTTGCCATATTCCTTTGTGCCCCTCTCACCAAATCATCGAGGGCTCCTAACAGAAATATGCCTTCCTATCTCCCCCTCTTCACCTAAAGGTTGTTGTATTGTTCTCGAAATCACTAGTAATCTCGAGTCAACCTTCAAAGGTTCGTTCTCTTCATTACCTTCCATGAGGTCTAGAATCTCCTAATTGTGAAAGAAACCTTGACATGATTGCCAAGAGTGCACCCTTTACATACACCATGCTTCTCAATACAAAACTTTGAAAGACATATGACTATCTCCCTTATCATAAGCAATGCCTTATGATGCAGGTGCCCCATCCTCTCATGCCAAAATTTGCACAAGTCATCACTGCTATGCACCAAGGCTTGAATAGGTTCACTCTACTACCTATACAAAATACCTTCTCCAAAACCTAGTTTTTGAGTTGTATCTGGGCTAGATTCCATTGATTTGATGAGGATTTATTGGTTGTTAAATTCCACCTACAAGGCCCTTGTCCTCCATAACTGAAATTGAAAGCAAATGCTTCTTGAGACATTGAACAAACAATACACTGTCAAAATATAAGGAATTACTTAACTCAAGTTGGCAGGGGATAGTACCAACTCCAATTACTAGATACTTGGTATTATCAAAAAGCTCAACTTGTACTCTTGAGTTCTGCATCTTCAGACTAGAAAAAAAATTCCATGTTGATATTATATGTCAATATGTCCCAATGTCCACATACCATGCATTCCTCGAAATCATGTTGGTAGAAAGGAAAGATACCAGTGAAAAATCTGTCTTGAACTTGGAAGCAAACTTGTTCATATAAGTTTTTGTAGAGGCTTCTACGTACTTTTATGAATGCTCTCCTTTCCTCTTCTTCTTCTCTAGACACTATAATGCATAACGACAATACTTATGACAAACAAAGCACTTGATTTACTCCAGTCCTTTCTTGGCTGTGAGGTTGACTCCTCACTCTTTCCCTTACTCTTGTTGATACCTTTAGCTTTTCCCTTATTATATTGACAAAATATAGCTAGGTTCTCATCACCATTCTCCTTTGCTAGCCTTTGATTCCATCTGAATCTCCTCCTGGATGTAGTCATCCTAGAGTTCCTCAAAGTCAGGAAGGTTTTATCAAGTGAAAATACATTTGAGAAGTGGTTCCCATGAAGTTGAGAAAACATTTGGTGCCATGTTCACTAGCTCTGCACTTGTAACCTTCTCCCCATTTGTTGCAATCTAACCATAGATTTATTTGATCTTCATAAAATAATTGGTGACTATGTTTGATTTGGTCATCTTAATGGATTTAAGTTTGTTCCCCAATATAATCTTCCTATTTATGTTTTGACTCTGAAAAATACTAACCAAGGCATTGAACATATCCTTGGATACATGACGGTTCAAATGGTTTTTTATGGAATCTAAGATCATTCACTTGGCCTTCACTTTCTTCTTGTTGTAAGCTATCTAGTTTTGTGGGTTTGTAGGTAGAGTCAAAACATCCATGACAATATCCCATAGTTCATTCTGTTTTAGTAATAATGTGACCCTCACTTTCTATGCTATGAACTTCAAAATACCACCCAATTTGTCCTCAAAATGGGGGTCCATTTCTACCATTTCTGAGATCCGTTGAAAAAACTCCTAAATCAACCAATTAAACTTTGAAATTATCTTATTGTTAGTCCTTCCCTACATTAGATTTACTGCTACAAATCCCTAAGAATATTAATTAGAGTTTATGCTCTGATACCATGTTATAATTCAAATCCTTAGGTGACTAAAGTCTTTATGATCTCAATCAAACAAGAAGATTGTTGAATATAATAATTGCTTGAATAAAATTTCAGACCATAACATCAATTTTATAGCTAGAAATTAAATATTGGAAGCATAAAATTTAATTTCACATACACAGGTAATTATAGGAAATAATCTTTCATTCATTTGAAAAACTTACAAGTAAACTTCCACATGCTGCCCAAGAAAAACAACATGCACAGATACCAAAAAGTAGTTGGACTAAGCTTCTACAACCTACTGAAAAGCCTAGAAATAACAGACAACTATTGTGCGACCTACACAACAATCTATATGGTATATCTATAGGAATGCAAAAAACTATACCAATGATTTTCTCCAACTGTGTGTTGCTCGAGAACGCCTATTCTTTGATTGCCTACACTATCTCTCGCTCAATTTTTTAGGTGTGTGTGTGTGTGTATAAAAGCTCTACCTTTCTCTATATTTTTAGTTTTATTCACGAATCTATATAAGATTTCTCCTAGTTTAAGTCATGCAAAAATACAATTTTAGCCTTAATTACTAAATATAAGACTCACTTTTTTTACTAAAGTGAATTACAAAATAGAATTATTTTTTCCAAAAATAGAATTCTTGTCACATCTTTCTTTTATACCTAGTGTATCATTTGGGAAGCACTTTAAATAAAAAATCACCCAAATAATTTCAAAAGAGAAGATGGGTACAAATTAAGTCAACCTTGAAAGCATATGATCCATCATCTATTACAATAGTCCCTCCCTCATTTTAATTCTCTTTGCCTCCTTTCCTCTTAACCCTTCGTATTCTTATTGTTTCTTCAATTAGTTCCCCTTTCTCTCTTTATTTTTTCATATTTCTTCTCTTGAATTCTTGGGTCTGGGTTAGATATTTATGCTCTTCCTCCATCCAACCTCGATTTTTGTTTTTTCACTTCCTTGTAACTTAAGGTTCTTAAAACTATTCTCTTATGCTGCATATTTAATTGTTAACTTCAATCCTAATTTGTTTACTTTTCCAAATTTTTTTAACTTAAAGATTGTCCGAGCCCCACTTTTTCACCTAATATTGGTTTAATTTAACACCTTTGTGGGCTCTTGGTTGCTTTTGTCGTCTTTTCCTTGGATTTTTTATCATTAAATTTATTTTATATTCTTCTTTCTTCCCAAAAATATAGTGACAAAATTTCCTTTTGTCTCAATGGTTATAATTAATCACTTTGAATTCTTGAATAATTTATTACAATTTATTACAGTTTCTTTTAAAAATAACCTCTATTTTACTCTTATATTTCACCTTAAGAATTTGATTCATTCTTACTGCAACTTTATTTTACTTGATGATGGGTGGTGTGTCCAGTTGAAACATTGGATGTTTCAAAATATACATAGTTCAATTCAAGAAATATCTAGCAACAAAAATAGAATTACCTTTCAATAATATCTCAAACTACTTGCATGTTCACACTAAACATGTATGAAATTGTATGAGATATAATTCTCAACAAAGCCTTATTAGTCACTTTTTAAGGAATGATATTGCTAGGTAGTCTCTCGAGCCCACTTCAAACTCTCACACACACAAATGATTGTGTCAAGCATGAATCTCATCTAAACAAAACCAATTTCTCATGGTGTACCACATACTTTGCAACTGAGTAGATCCTTAAGGAAACATATCCTTTGAGAAATCCTAAGGAAGACCATCCATACTTGAAAACTTGCCATTCTGCATGGAAGTTAAGGCAACATAAAAGTCCTTCAGAAAATATTTATACAACTTGTTTGGAATGCCACTAGAAACCTTGTGAGGAGCAACCATACAACACACATCTTTAGTAGCCACCAACCCACCTACTAGAGAATAAGGAGAAACAATATTACAACCTGTACTATATAGACCAAACACACTATCAACAACTACCTTTCACTTTGTCTCTTCCTCGTTGACATACCCTGTTCTATTGCATCGATCCTGCAGGCAACTATCAGCCAGATAGATTGGTAGTGATGGAGGATCTCATAGATTATTCTGCAGACCCTTCGGGGGAAGTGCCCATTTGGACTCATCCCGGGACCTCTGCAGAGGAATTTTTCTCATTCGACCATGAATTCTCAGAGGGAGTAGAAGCCCTCCCCGCCATCTCTTGACCTCATATTCTCCCCATCTCGATGCCCAAAGAAGCCTATGCTATTCAGGATTTCATCAACCCTCCTCTTTCGCCCCACTCTTTGGCATTTGTTGAGCCCTCGCAGAGACCCGAGAATCGTAACCTAGGGATAGTCTCTGGAATGTTACCCTCAGTGGATGGGTTGAACAAACCCTTAGAAGCTTATTAGTAGGATTTTGATTTACAAAAGCCAGCATATTGAGTACCATTAGACTCGGGGACACCTCTACCTAGCAATTTCTCTGGAATAGGCATCATTCCAGGGTCTTTCAACTCCATCCTGGTGAAAAGCACTTCTGCAAATAAGGCTTCTATCTCTCAAGTGGTAGTTCAGCCTAGATGGGTTTCAAAAGGCTTGGGAAGAATAATCAAAGGGGCATCTAAGAGGAAAAGGTGTCTTTAGATGCGAAGTAGCGAAATCTTCCTCAAGTTAACTGAGGACACTTCGTTTATTGAATCTTTGGACTCAACAAAGAAAGTTTTGGTGGGAGGGTTTGAGGAAGGCAAATCAATGTAGAGTGGCTACAAAAATGAGGTTTAGGGTCACCACTTGACAGAACCCCCTAGGGCCCAAACCTTTGTCAAGGGATGGTTTTCCTTGAGATTCAATTGTCTGGCCTACACCAATTGGGTTCTCTCCACAATATGGCACATTGACCAGGGACCTTTTCTCCTCCAGAGATGGTCGCCAATGTTCGACCCCGAACAGGAAAGAGTGGAGGCTAGGCTAATCTAAGTATGTCTTCTGGGACTTCCCTGTCATTTTTGGACGGAAGAGATTTTCAGGCGAATTGGGAACACTATGGGATCTTATCTCACCTACAATGCCTATTTTCAATTCACTGGGAGAATGGATTTTTCCAGGATTTTAGTTCATCTTGACCTCTTGGATGGATTATCAGAGTACATCAACATTCAATGGAGGAATGCTACAAGGCGACAGATGTTGGATTATGAAGGTGTCCCCTTCAGGTGCAGGCGTTGCCACAAAGTAGGGCATCTCTTCAGAGATTGTCCTTTGATTGGGTGGAATTTCAGGAAGGTTGCAAGGCAGGCTCCTAAGGAATTTCAAGAGCAGGAGGCACAGTCTCATGGAGGACTGGCACGGGAGGAACAACCTAAAGCATCTGAAGAAATGCCTCAGAATAACATTCCTCAATCAAGAGGATCAGCTACAATGTCTGACTCTTGGATTATGGCCTCGACACCATCTCAGACCATCCCGAGGAAGTGAGGTAGGCCACCTCATCACCCTCCGCCCCTGACTCCTGTTCAATCCATGGCAGCCTTGGGTGACCCTTATGTTAATGAAATTTTATTATCTAGGCTGCCTTTGGGACTAGGTACTATAAATTCTTTGGAGGCCACATTACAGATTACTTGTGACATTGCTCCCCCTCACCCATCATTGCCCCCCACTCCCCCATCCCTATTGTATACACCCCCTTCGGTACCCACCTCCTCCTTGAATTCTTTTGTATCTAGGTATCATACTCGCTCAAAAGTGAAGAAACAGGAGCAGGATCATGTCAGCCTAGACATTATTCATTCGCCTCCCACTCCTAAGCCACTTCGCGGCCATCCCTCTTTCATCACACTTGCACAATCAAAAGTAGATGATGATATTTCTTTGGGCAAACAATCAACTATTCCTGGGGTCCTTAGAGCCAGAGAAGCCCCCTCAGATCCCCCGCCATGAAGATTCTATCCTTCAACTGTCGAGGGCTAGCTAGGCCTGAAAAAAACTAGCACTCTATTGGTTAATCACTACCGGCTCACTGGATATTTTTTTCTTACAGGAAACCCTAGGCTGTTTTGTGGAAATTACTCGCACACTTGAGCGAATTCTCCCGGGGTGGAATTTCTCTAGTTTGGATGCTCATGGCTGATTAGGAGGGCTCACTTTGGGTTTAAATTCTTGTTTGATCAAGATTCTTAATTGCTGGGGAGGGGATAGATTTATAGGGGCAGATGTTCATTTGGTCGACTTGGGAATGACCTTCCGAATCATCAATATTTATGGGCCTTGCCATAACTGACCAGAGTTTAGGGATCATCTTCTAGGATCAGAATTATTTTTAGATGATAATCTGATTCTTAGAGGGGATTTTAATTTCTCCATTGGACACTCAGAGTCCTGAGGACATTGTGCTCAGAGAGATACCCTCTTGGATTACTTCTCGGCCACTCTAGATGTTCATCACCTGATCAACATTCCCTCAGCAAATATTCAAGCCACTTGGAGAAATAATCAGGTAGGTGAATATGGATTGGCTAGGTGACTGGATTAGCTTTTAGTCGAAGAACAAGTTCTGGACCTGGGACTCAACATAAGGAAATGGGTCAATTCGAGAGGACTCTCTGACCATCTACCAATATACATGGAAATGGAAGGTGGTTGAGCTAGGCCCAAGGGACCATTTAAATTCTACTTTGCCTGGCTCAAGGAAGCCTCGTTTATTAGCATGGTGACCGAATACTAGAAAGCATAACCTCTTGGGGCGAGGGGAAATGTTACTATGGGATTTTTAAATAATCTCACAGAGCTGAAGAAGATGACAAAAATTTGGGCTCATAAAAAAAAACTCAGGATGATCATACTCTACGACACTTTGAGATCAAGCTGGCAGAATTTGAAAATGAGTTGGGTGGATTGTTTAGTTCAAATGAGCATAAGGATAAGATCACATCCCTCTATGCGACTCGCAGTAAAATTCTTAGGGATAGGGAAGAAGTCTGGAGGTAGAGGAGAAGGGCCATTTGGATGTAGGAAGGGGATGCAAATACAAAATTTTGTCAAAAGGTTTCCAATGGAAGGAAAGTGATTAACACTATCTGGCAGCTTTAGGATGAATAGGTGCAGACTGCCAACACTTTCCCCCACCTCGCCTCTCTAGCCAACTATCATTTCAAGAAGGCTTACAATGACCCCAGGGAAGCGAACTTGGCAGAAATCATCAGAGTTGCCCAAATCTTCCCAAGATATGTGGAGAAAGAAGAAGGAAATTAATTGATGCAAGAGGTCTCCATAGAGGAACTGGAGGCCACTTTAAAATGGTTCAACAAGGATGAAAGCCCTGGACTTGATGGTTGGACCATCGAGTTCTATCTGGTCTTTTTTGAATTAATTGGCACTAATCTTCTTTGGATAATTGAGGAATATAGGTCTAATGGACGCTTGGAAGTAGCCATTACCTCTACATTTATATCTCTTATCCTAAAAACTGATAATCCGTATTCCTTTGATGAATATTGGCCTATTTCGCTAAGTAACTATTTGTAAAAGATAATAGCCAAAATTATAGAAAACAGGTTGAAGCCCATCCTATCTAAGCACATCTTGCCTAAACAATTTTCCTTCCTTCACGACAAGCAGATTCATGAGGCAATTAGCACTGCACATGAAGTTTTACATTCGCTCCACATCAAAAAAAGCAAAGGTATGATTTTGAAGGTAGATTTATCTAAAGCTTTTGACAGAGTGCATTGGTTGTACTTAAGAATGATTTTAACCCATCTTGGGTTCCCCTTTATTTTTATTAAATGGTTCATGGGCTGTATCTCTAACATTCCGTTTAGTGTCCTGGTCAATGGAAGTGCATCTCCATTCTTTTTCTCAGTGAGAGGGTTGAGGCAGGGCTGTCCACTCTCACCGCTTCTGTTTCTTCTAGTCATGGAGGGGCTCAATAGGTTAATCAAAGAGGAACACAGAAGAGGCAAACTATAGGGTATAAAGATAGCAGACGATTGCACACTCACTCATCTACTGTTTGTGGATGGCGTTCTGATCTTTCTCAATGGAAGCATTGGAGATTTGACAAACATCAGAGCTATTTTTTCCTTATTTCAGAAAGCCACAGACATGGCTATTAATTAAGGAAAATCGACACTTACAGCTTTAGCATGTACATATCATGAAATACATTTTTCTCTCAATCAGTTCTAATTTGCACAGATGGGACTGGATGATGGACTAAAATATTTGGGGTATAAGTTAAAGCCCACTGGGTACAAGATAGCTAATTGGACATGGCTCATAGCTAAGTTGGAGAAAAGACTCAGCTTATGGTACTTCAAATATTTATCTTGGGTTGGCCGACTCACAGTAATCAAGAGTGTTTTGGAAGCCACCCCAGTATATTGGATGTCCTTGGCTTGGATTCCTAGGGGAATCTTGACTAGAATACAAGCCCTCTGTTGTAGAATTTTATGGAGGGGAAGTCAGTCAGGAAGGATTTTTTCTTGGGTCAAATGGGATGCCCTCATTCTACCTAAAAAATGGGGAGGCTGGGGACTAAAGAAGTTGGATGGTTTTTCCTCAGCTTTGGCAGAAAATCTTGGTTGGTAGATGGTCACATCTGATAGCTTGTGGACGAGAGTGGCTTATTCCAAATACATTTCGCCTTTATAGATCTTGGACTGGATCATAAGACCGATCAGGAACACACCTGAAATTTCGATTATATGGAAGGTAGTCTTGAAGGCATTGGAACCCATTTGAGCAAGCCTCACTTGGAGGATACATTCAGGACTCAACGTCCGAATAGGTATCGACCTGTGGATTGGGTGTGGAAACATACATAGATTACCAAATGATCTTCTCTTGCACCATCGGGAGGAAAATATTTCACACATAACGCACATTGCAAATGAAGCAAACTCCTCGTTCCTCTACCAAGCTTAGAAATCGGTCCACCAGCTTAAAATCCCACCCCAGTGGCAGAAAATCTAGTGGGATTATATACAGGCTCTCTCTGAGGTGCATATTCACATTATAGATGGAGAATATGAGCTCATCTGGGCGTCGGCTAAATCAGGCAAATATTCACCAAAGGACAGATACTTAGTTTTGGTGAAGCCAAGGAAACCACAGGCTATTCAAGCTTGGTGGAAACATATTTGGATGCTAAAGGTGCCACCCAAGTCTAGGTTATTAATGTGGTGCATTCTAACAAATAAAATCTCGACAGGGAACAATTTAATGAAGTGTTCTTTCCATCGACCACATTGGTGTTATCTTTGCAATAGTGATAATGAATCTGCATTCCACTTGTTTCTAACCTGCACTGAAGCCCGTAAGTTATGGGACCTAGTTTTAGCTGTTGTCTCCTTGCCTTGTAATTGGCTTGTGGACTCTCTAATCGAGGCCTTGAACTCATAGTTTTCCTCTGTCTCACTCCTTAAGATGCGTAACCTCCCTTTGCTATTCTGCTGGGCTGTATGGATAGCCTGCAATCTCCTTATCTTTTAGAATACTCCTCCTAGATGGCTAATCATAGCTGCCAAGATCATGGTGGACTATGCTCTCATCGCTGATGACCCCCCTCCCCCACGATCAAGGATCTTTACTCAGGAAAGGATGGACCCTCACATGCCATGGGCATACTCTGATGGGGCCGCTCATGATGATGGTTGCGGACGGGGTGCCATACTTCATATATCAACGAGGCACTCTTATAGTCTACTCATGGGATTAAGACAAGGCACCAATAATTTTACGAAGCTATCAGTAGCAATGCACATTATTCAATTTGATTTGGAGAAGAATTGCCATGCCTTGCAATTGTTTGGGGATTCTAAAATTGTTTGTGACTGGTTGATTAAAACTTCTTGTTGTTGGTCATTCTCTTTGAGACACATCCTGGATGAGACTCTGAGATTGCTAACTCATTTTGAATTTTTTACATGTAATCACATCTACAGAGAGTGGAACATAGATGCTAACCACCTTTCTAAAGAAGCTACACTTTGGGAGTCGGGCATCTCGATGATCTGATAACAAAAAGAGGGTTCTCATTACCAATACTATCATCGGCCGTTTATGGACATTATGGATTAATTTACAGGGCATCTGGTACTATATATTTGTATTTATTTTTGGTCTATATATTTACTGGATAGGTTTACTGCTATCTAACTTTGATTAGCACAACACTTTTTGGATTGTTACCTCCCTATCAAGGTAACAAGTTTTTTGGAATTCTGCACAGTTATACTACTATGATTTCTAGTATATCACAGTTTTTATTGCGCTATTACCTCTCTACGTGGATCTAGGTATCTAGATTTACTGCTTCTCCAGAAGATGACAGACTAGTCTTCAAATAGTTTCTGAATATGCATACACATCTACAAAATGTAATTTCTTATATTAATGAAATTACGAATTTTCCATGGGAAAAAAAGCAACTACCTTTCGCTTGAGGAACTCAAAATTGAATTTGTTATTATCTGAGTAAACAAGGTATTCCATAAATGAAGAACACCTTTAGTGACCACTCACACAACCAAATATAATATCACAACACTAATATTATTATGTGGTTAAAACCCTTTGAGAGGGAAACAATCCATGGTCCCATAAAATGTGGCCACTTGAGGCAATGTTATTAATGCAAAAGAAAATAATTTTACATAAGAGAGTTTTCACAATCAATTATCATCCATAACCCTACATGCCCTTTAAATAGAGGTCATAGACTAATCAAGTGTTAAGCCATAGATCAATATTTGTTAGTATAAAAGAGAATATAAGCCGTTACATCGCTCTATATCTACAACATATTGCGACAATTGAATTACAATTCAACTAATGCATACTAAAGAAACACACTAAGAAATACAATTTTACCTGATAGAAAAATTAGAACAAGTCAAACTTAACAAGCTCCTAAGTGACTAAATATCTATTGTAGTGGCTACAACCACCCTCCAAAATTTTTCCTTAGCTTCATTTTGGAGCCTCCCTACCAACCTTTCACAACAACATGCCTTTCTTCGTCAAGTACACAAGCTTCAGTGATTTTCTTGCAGAATGACGTCCTTTCCAGCAGAGCTTGTTGCATTCCCCTCATATGATGTTCCTCCAAACTTGGTCTAGCTGTAGGCTGAGTATCTCCCTCAGGAAATTGCGCAATTTTGGAGGGAAACTAACCTTCCCTTCAAAAAGTGCTCAATTCTGTCTGGTAGCTTGTTGGGCTCTAGAATTGTGCAAATCTGCTTGTCACTGTTCATTGGAAAAATTGTGTAATTCCTCCCAGCAGGACTGCTTAGCCCAAAAATTGTGCAATCCTAGGCAGAAGTTAACTGCTCTGCCTAGAAATTGTGCAAATCTTCTGGGCAGCCAGCCTAGCTCCCTCTTAGAAATGCGCATTTTTTTCCTCCCAGTTGAGTAGACTATTGCATGTGTAGTTGAGTTGATCGATTCCCTCTGGGACCGAGCAAAACTGATTTGCATGCATGGGTTGCTCCTCCTAGGGCAACATGCAAAGGCATCCCCTGATTTAAGGATCTACTTTTAGCAACTGGAGGTTGCATGCAAGGATCATTTTAGAAACCTCCCACCAACTTTCACTCTTCCTACATTTGTGGCATGTGCATCACATCTTCGACTTTATCAAAAGTCATGAAACAAACACTACATAGCTCATTCCTCACATTGACCTTGCGGCTCTGACATCCCATGTTGCATCTAGGAGTCGTCGGCACATTCATCTCAGCTGTATTGGGGTAAGTCTGCTTTCCATGTCTTGGGTTGCATTTTTGGTACTTTTTATGTTTCACTTCATATGAATGTTGTTTGCTTGATTTCAGTGAGCGCTTGTTGTTGTTTTGATACATACTAGCTTGTGCTAGCATTATTTTAGCTTTCATTAACATCTCATTTCTGTCACATGCATGAAACTATTTTTCACGAACAATCATCGATTCGGTGACTCAACTCACCCACATGCATGCTATTCTGTTTTCTGAATCTTTCATCCATTGTTTTCATGCATGATCATTCACTTATGCTTACACTCAGTATCACCACACATTCACATTCACATACGCTTTCAGTTGCCCATCGACGGTTCGGGGTAGCCTAGGCGCAGACTATACCTCACTAGGATAGCATTGCACAATCCTAAGAGTGAAGGCTCTGTCTTACACTCAAGAAATTCAAATTTATGCCCAATTACTATCCTCTAGTCTTGCATTGTGCAATTTTGAGGGACAGTGACTGCTGGCCCAGAAAATTGCGCAATCTAGTCATTGAGCCTGCAACCATTGCCAGGTGAGATTGTGTATTGCACAATTCCATCAATCAACAGCTAGGATGGACTATGCATTGCTTAGTTTCAACAGTTAGTTAGCCTCCTCACAGCCTGGACTATGCCTTGCGTAGTCTTTCCAGTTAGTCTCCCGACCTCTTAGTAGAAATTGCACAACCTTCATGATTAGTCACACAAGTATGTTGAAAGTCAGTTCTCAAGTTCATTTTTGTTTTTGATTGAAAAATTGCTTTCCATGAGTGTTGCCATGTCTCTAGGTATAATAGGTGTTCATCTTCCTTTCAAGAGTACAGGTACAATGGTTTCCAAGAGATCAGAGTCGAAGACACCCTTGAGAGAAAACTTGGGGATGCAGTTGATCAAGTGTCTATGGACTTGCCTACCCATGAAGACATCAAGTTGTTCATAGACAAGGACATCAAGATATGATGGAAACAACATCACAACAAGCATCACCATGAACAACAGCTGAAGGAGGCATATTGAATGCAACAAACACAAGAAGAAGTTTGTGGACAACACAGAGGTGGAACATAGTTGCAAGCTCAAGCAGATCCACTTGTGATGAAAGAAACTTTGGAGACTTAGGCTATGAGGTGACGACACGACATTAAGATCACACGAAAATAGAGAATGGAATAGAGAAGGAGTTGCATGTTCTGAAGCAACAACTCAAGGAAGAACAAGAGCTACACAGATGAGAGAATGAGTTGCAGTAGGGACAGGTACAACAGGGGCCGCAACATTCACTTACGGATGAAACTGTGTTCGTACAAGTTATAGATCCATCCCAACAATTAGCATGAAGCAGACAAGGTGAGAAGTGTTGTTGATAGCATGCAAGGTAATGTAGCAGCATGCATGTCATTATGTGCATGCATGCAATCCCACCCATTCAACACACTCACCAAGGTGAAGACAAGAAGAAAGTCCGACTGGAGCTGAACATGTATTTGACAGTTGATGCGCATGACCACCAAAACACACTGGAAGATCAACATGGACATTATGCATTAGTGTGTTGTCGGTTCAACCACACCCAAAAGACCTTGCACATGTTAGCAGACGAGTTGGATGAAGGAGCCATACCAATGCACCCGGATTCAATGGAGGCAAGAGTTCACTTCAGCAAGATGTCATCATTGAGTGCATGCACACCATCACGAACAACCAAGCCTGGCATCAGCTTACCACCTTCACCATCACAAGCATGTCAAAAATTTGGTCTCACCAAAACACACCGAGTGTCAGTGATGTCTTAGATAGCTTTCTCAAGCCATTTTTTCTCACATGGGCACATGTGCATTGTAATGTAACATCTTGTCAAGTGGAAGCTAAAGTGTTGATAGTTGGATGTAACAGTCATAGAGTAGATGAAGGGTCATGAGGGTAGATGAACTATCACAAAAGGGAATGTCAAGGGTCACCCCACCCTTTGCTATAAATAGAACCTCATAACTCATTGTAAAGGATTTTGTTTAGCCAAGTTTCCGATAAGACTATCTTGGAGAGAGCTTGGAAAATATTGTAACGAGCCTTGGCTTCTCCACTACACAGAGCTAGTACATCTCTTTTGAGGAGTAGGAGGTTATGGCTGTAACGTTCTGCTGTTGGAACTAGTGGTTGTACATGGATGTATTGTATGACTGGAACTTACACTTCTTAATATAACAAGAGCCAATACGTTTCATGTGTATGTTGTATTGTATTTTGTGTTATCTGGTTTAATATAAATGATATATGTATCTGTTTGCTTACGCATGCATGTATAGCTATGTATGTATGTATGTATGTATGAATCTCTCTAAAATGTGTTGTTTGTTTAACAATCACTTTGGATTGCTAGCTAACTTTTCTTCCATGTTGTGATGTATCTTTGCTCATGTGTTCCCTTCTTAACTCCATGCTATCATAGGTTTCCAAAGGGTGCACTCATCTCAATCCCCATCTGTTAGAACCTCTCATGAACCTTCCTTGGCTCACTGCAACTCTCACACCCTTGCTATCAACATAGTGATCTTACTTGCCTCAATGTGAAATCACGGTCACGGCATTACCATACGACCCATTGCTTGGACTCCTACACCAAACGGTCTGAGGTATAATTGGGACTTCTTACCAGGGAGATCCCCTTACATGTTGGCAGGTCTAACATCGTCAACATTTTGGCGCTAGAAGGAAGGAAAAATGACAAACTAAGCCCTCATCATCTGTTTTGAATATTCACACATCTATCATGGAGTTTGTTATGGTTTGCCCTCCAAAATGTCTGTCCAACAGACATATCTTTCACGTCGAGAGGGAGTTCTAGGATCACTTGTCACAACTCAAGTATGATGGTGAAGGTGAAGTGGCCTGGCCTGAGCACTTAGATGATTCTATGTGCTTATGAAGGGCATGGAAGATTTTAATGAGATAGAGGTCTATTCATTGCTCGCAAACACACTTCGCGACCACCCATCAAAATGGTGTGGCACACTACCTCATAACTCCATGCACTCATTCAATCAATTCAGTGATCTAATAAAATATGTTTTCCACCATTTTGATCCTGAAGTGCTTGATAAAAAATTGTTAAAACAATGGAAGGCCTTGTATGAATCAACTATGGAGTTCTCAGAGCACTGCTATCTATTCATATTTGAAGCCCTGAAAATTCAGATGAAATTTCAGTATGTCATGGATAGATTCAAATAATTTGTTATCCAATCTATCAATCCCAAGAAGAAGTTAAAGCTTAAACCTCACTCAGCATACTTCAGTGATGGGGTTACACAATTACAGACAAACATGGTCATTGTCACAAGTGACTATCTGTCGTCCCCTCATCAAATAGCTTCACCATCACAAAGTGATGTGGGGGAGCATGCACCCACATCTGTTCAACCACCACATCCTCCTGACATCGCTCCTTCCTATTTTTGCGTAGACGTGATTGTGATTCACATACCTCGTCACGTGTATTTTGTACCTCAACCTCCATCTTTGAATTGGGATAATCCTCCTGATGACACTGTTTTGTGTTCTTCCATTCTGGACTCTACACCTGTTTTGAACAAGGATTGATCTATCGACGGAGTTGGTGTTGCACAACCAATATGTGTCAACCAATATTTGTTGACACTCATGAAGAGCATGAATGGGAGCTTGAACATCCACTGGCGGTAGAGGACCATCCCTGTCTATCTGTACCTCGTCCATTTTTTCCTGACCTCCTTCTTAATCCTGCCATCCCTGATTTTTCATGTGCATATCCATCCATAGAAGCACCCATTGTTGATCATTCGCAGGACACACCGGATATCAGTCCATCATCTAGCTGCAATCTGAGCATCTCCCTCAAGAAATTGCACAATTTTAGAGGGAAACCAACATTCCCTCAAAAAATTGCGCAATTCTGTTTGGTAGCCTGTTGAGCTCCAGAATTGTGAAAATATTCCTGTCACTGTTCAATGGAAAAATTGCGCAATTTCTCCCAGCAGGACTGCTCAGCACAAAAATTGTGCAATCCCGGGCAACAATCAGCTGTTCTACCAAAAAATTGCGTAAATCTTGTGGATAGCTAGCTGAGCTCCCACCCAGAAATGCACATTTTTTCCTCCCAGTTGAGCAGACTATTGCATGTGCAGTTGAGTTGACTGGTTCCCACCGGGACCGAGAAAAATTGATTTGCATGCATGGGCTACTCCTCCGAAGGCATCATGCAAGGGCATATTTTGATTCAAGGTTCTACCTTTAGTGACTGGAGGTTGCATGCAAGGATCATTTAAAAAACTTACCACTAAGTGTCACTCTTCCTAGATTTGTGGCATGCACATCACATATTTGACTTTATAGAAAATCATGAACTAGACACCGCAAAGATCATTCCTCACATCGACCTTGTAGCTTTGACATCCCACATTGCATCTAGGAGTCATCGACACATTCATCTTAGTTGTTTTGGGGTAAGCCCGTTTTTCATGACTTGCGTTGCATTTCTGGCACTTTTTATGTTTGTCTTCACATGAATGTTGTCTGCTTGATTTCAATGAGCACTTACTGTCATTTTGATACATAATAGCTTGTACTAGCACCATTTTAGTTTTCGTTTACATCTCACTACTGTCGCATTGTTACAGGGATTAGTGTCCACACGGATCTACTCTATCCCACTAAGGTATGGTAGTGCCTTAGAAACAAAATCACAATAAAGTCTAACTTGATTTCCTTTTATATGAATAGATAGAAGAA
>Ga0181473_100052_pt1 | contig 16554 bp, 18 predicted proteins | sample In2P11_FD_119089 | JGI IMG/M metagenome (GOLD analysis project Ga0181473, IMG submission 119089) | Clean room microbial communities from NASA Spacecraft Assembly Facility at Jet Propulsion Laboratory, Pasadena, California, USA -... ... | reverse complement strand
AACTATAGAAGGTGCAGAAGTTTGAACGGTAGACTGAACAGATTGCTGGATTAAACCAGAAACAATGGGTTGTCCAGTTTGAGATGACGATTGCACATTCGGTTGCAAGACCGGTTGAGATTGTGATGGATTCCACGCTAACGTCATTCCGGGGTATGGACTCATAGCAGGTTGACTATATTGAGGATCATAACCAGGTTGAGGGTAGGGTTGATAATTCAAAGGTACGTTTTCAGTTCCTTGAACAAAAGATTGACCGGAAGGTGGTTGATAACCTTGGGGTTGATAACCCTGAGGTATATACTGATACTGAGGTTGACCTTGAGGTACATATTGACACTGGGGTTGACCTTGAGGTACATATTGGGTTTGGGGTTGACCTTGAGGTATGTACTGTCCCGTAGGTACATACTGACCTGTAGGTATGTACTGACCTTGAGGCTGCCCCCCAGACACAAATTGAGTACCTTGAGGTTGCCCCCCAGGCATGACTTGAGGGCCTTGAGGCTGCCCCCCAGGCTGTAATTGGCCACCTTGAGGTTGCAAATTAGGAACGGTACCTGACATCATAAGAATGTCCTCTACACTTAACAGTTTAGTTCCGTTATTTCCAGTTAATAACCCTTGTTGACTAGGTTGGGGAGATGCTCCCGAAAAAGTACCAGCGAGGGACTGATACCCAACAGGAACAGAAGGACCGCCGTGAAAAAAAGTTTCTAAAGATTGAGACATCACGGATGATTGTATCGATATATTTGACGGAGGATAATAACCTCTAGGTGTCGGGTGAAAAGGAGGACGAGGTGGTGAAAAACTTAACCCTGGGTTTTCCAAGAAATTAGTTAAGGAAAGATACCAAGTAGTACTTCTAGGTGGACTGTAGAAAATTGATTCACGCTCTCTTCATTCAATAATAGGTTGATTTTTAGGGATTGATAAACCTTCTTCCTCTTTTCGAGAAGCAAGTTCTTCAATAGCAATAAGCCCAGAAGGAAGGTCTTGGGTAATTACTCTTTCTACCCTAGGTGAATCAGGAGCACTAGAAGTTGGAGAAGCTACCGCTGATGTTGGACTAGCAGCAAATTCACTTTCAGGTTCAGATATTTCAGGTTCTTCACCTATATTACTAGTAGATGAAAAGCTACAAGTTATTTCGGAAATAGAAAATGACTGTGGATTATAATCTGCTACTGACAGTTGAAAATCTGGATGAACTATCAATGAAGACTCTCCTTCTTCAGGTGATCCAGCTCTACTGTCACTAGGAGTTACGAGGACTTTCAAGCCTTCAAGCTAGCTCAGGACTTCTTCAGGAGGTTGGCCCCGAAGTCTACGGGACTTCCTCAGTAAATCAGCCACGGTTACAAATTCAGGAGGCTCACCCCGAAGTCTACGGGACTGCCTTGGTAATTCAGCCATAGTTAAAAACTTTTAACTACTGCACACGCAAACAAAGTAAAATCTCTATGAAAAAGCGCCTAAAGTCTCTAAAGAACAAACAATTTTGAAGCACACGCCTAAAGAATCTAAGGAATCAAACCATACACAAACAGTAACTTCCCGTATTGAAAACGCTAGTTGGTGATGAAATCCAACATCGCAGAGTTCAATACAGAAAAGGCGGGCGGAACAGTTACCCCGGCAACCTGCTTAATGAATAGACTGGCACAAGTTCCTCCACTAAACCGTCTCGAGTGAAGTGAACCCCCCAGAAAATCCAAGTGAGTCTAGCCGACGTCTGCTCCAGGTACAGTGGGATCTTCCCTCCACCGTCACCTTAGGATGAATCCTATAGATAATAGTCACTATGGTCACCAACAATAACAAATATACCTGGGGGAACAGTCTACGATCCGATACACACGCAAGGGCAGAGTAACTAGCTCAATCCCCTTGAAGGCTCCTTGACATAATCCAAGGTTTACCGACAAGTGACCCCAGGCTCTTCAACAATGGTTAATTCGAGGTTTACCGTTTGTAGTACGTGTATATCTGGCGTCGTTCCCAATGAAGGAGGATTGATCCCCTCACTGGTTCAGACACGATCTCATGTTTCTCCTTTAAGAGGAGCTTTCCCAGAGCATAAATGCAACAGTTGGATTTATCCTACCGCAAAATAAGCTACTTGTTTGTTTACTGTCTTGGATCGTTAACTAGATCCTAATCCAAGACACTAGCCTAAGCTAGTTGGTGTATCAGAGCCCTAGAAATAAAAAATGTTACTAGATGATTTTTACTTTAAGCGTTATTTTTTACGGCTTTTCTTTAGGACAAAAGGTAGCAGAGATGAAACTTATGATGTGCAGACTTGACCCAAATTCACTAAAAAGATGCACCTAGGATGAAAAAACAATCTTTCTTTTTGAATGAAATTCCTAGCTAAGAGAGTTCGAGAATGCAAAATTGTGAGACAAAACTTTCTTAACAATGGAAATCAAAGAAAAAACCCTTTATCTTTTCCAAAGCACACAACACAAGACCACTAATTATATCACAAAAACTTTCTTTTCTCTTTTCCAAGACTTCAAATGCTACTCAAACAAGCATTCCTCAAAAGAGATTTTGTATTTTCCCTATTTGAACAAAGCATGCAAAATTACTTAACAAAAATCAATTTTAAGATCTATGAAAATCTAAGAAAAAGTTACCTAAAAGCAAATCTAATGAGGTAAAAGCCTACAAAATATAATTCCAGGTTGTTTTACTTAGTTACAATTCAACCAAGGACTAATTCATGCAGAATCATAAATCAGTCAAAAACAGAAACAAAAAGCTCTTGTTCTTTTTCTTAAGAATGAAATTCACAGCTTAACAAACAAGCCTTTCCGAAATTCCGCAAAGAGACAACACAAAGGTAGGTTTCTCAGGCAAAGGTGGATTTTACGAATGGTCTAACTCCTAAGAAGACTGAAAAGACTAGAGAGATCCAAGGTTTCTACAGCTTCTAAATCTAGAGCCACTACAAGATCAATACAAAATCAAACCTAGGGCTAGAATTTCTATGAACTTCACTAAAACCCTTGATGCTAATGAAATGAGTCTAGATGAAAGCTTCTGACAGGTAACTAGTGGATCTGGGCAGCAATTAACAAGCTATTGACAAAATCTAACAGGTAAAAAAGGAAAAAATTGAAATTTTCTAGACTTTTGACAGGGTACGCAGGCAGCCCGTTTGCACAGGTGCGGCCCCGCTCTGCATGCAAAGAAAAAGTGCGTACAGGTACACACTGTGCTTAACTCAAAGGGTGCGTACTTCTCTCAAAAACAAGAAAAATAAAAACTAACTCAACCCTAAGCAATTCTACCCAAATTCACAGTCAATCAGTCAAAAACTATAAAGAAATCAACGTTTCTCAAATCAAAGTATCAATCAAAAGAGAAATCAATCAAATCCATGGCTTCCCCAGCGGAGTCGCCATTTTGTCAGGCGGAAAGAGTCAATCTTGCGGACAAGGCCGACCTCCCTAGAAATTAAGGCTTTTCTAGTGACAAACAAAATAGTCAAGCACTATCTTTCCCTAAATATGCATGTAAAATAGAAGCAACCAGGTGTTTAAGGCTTACCTTTAGTCCAGCGCAGGTTTGTAGCAGCCAAGCCTCTTCGATTCAGATGAGCTCCTCTCCTTGAAGCCTGCATACACAAAAAAGCAAACAATTACAAAGCACCTGAATAACTAATATAATAAAACATATTCATCATAAAGACCAAGGAGTTTATGAAACAAATTATATATAACAACTTGTTGAGAAAAATGAACTTAATTGTATTAACTTGAAACAAGAGAAACCTTACAACCAATGCCTTGGTGTTGTACAGGTCCCTCCCAGGGTCCAGCAAGAGTTCTCCTCTAATTTGATAAGCTCACCCACTTCCAAATGAAGCTAAGAAAGGTATGTGATCTCTCCTCTCAAGCTCAATAAGGGAGTCCTAATTTCAGTAGCATCTACCCTTAGGAATGTTCAGCTTTCAACCTCCCCTTGCCTCTGGCCCAATGCCTTTATTTATAGTGCTTTGGATGAAGTTAGCAGGTCCACCATCAAAGGGATAAGCTCCTTCTTCAAAGGGATAGCTCCCCTCATCATGGGATTAGTTCCTTCTTTATTGGGATGCATGAACCATCTGGAGGCGCTCAATCTATGTCAAACCATCTTCTAGAATGCTCTAGAATTGACTACAAGTAAGTTTTTGAAGTAAAACTTGCACCTTTTGACTTTTACAGGGGTACACACCCTCTACTTCACAAACAAAGCGTACAAGTACGTAGGTATTATGAACATGAGGTGCGGGACCGCAGGTAAGCATAGGAGAAAGTGCGAAACCAGAGTTATATTGATTTTTCAAAGACTTTCTCTCTTTTTTGGAGTTTGACATGAGGAGCAGAGGTATAAGACTTGCCAAGGAGGACAGTATGGTTGTCGAGGGACCCATACTAACTGCAAATAGTCATGGTGACAAATTTTTATGTAACAGGAAGATTTCCTACTTGTACTTCTTGGTTTGCCAGGAGGTATTCTGCAGTTCACGGTTGCTTGGTAATACTGTTTACCTAGATCATCAAGAGTAGTCATGTGATATTTTTGACTCATTAAACTTAAAATATCATCCGAGCACTTGTCCTTTCGAGCTCATTTCCACTCGAAAGTGATAGAGTCATCTTTGTTTCTTTCTTGACTCTTTAAAAATGAAAGAAAATCAGTCTTTTATGTGTCTTAAATAATTGATTTCCCACGATCCAAAACATCTTGTTAGATTTTTTGACCAAATCATGAGTTCCCTTAAAAGGAAATTTTAAAGCCTTGAAGTTATTTTTTCTATCGGCTAAGACAAGGTCATCGTGGCTGAACCATCTGGTTCACCCATTTCCTCTTCCTCTCCTCCATTTGAAAGATTGTCCAAGGAGCCACTTCTTGAGTTATCAAAGCCACTTGAGGACCAAAATGTTGAACTCGCAATTGTTTTGAGTGTTCAACCATTATCATCTCATCCTCCACCTACTTTTGATTCAGGGTCATCTGTTGGCCTTGACCCAGAATCTCAAGATAATCCCATTTGAACTCCAGAGAACTCTCCAACCACTGATGGTCAGCTTGGACTAGTTATCTATCCTCCAAACTCTTTGTTTGATGTTTTTGATATATCACCACAGCACCCTTACAGTCCGTACGATCAACCGGGTGTTCCTTTGGAACTATCCCCTAATACACGTTTGTTTGTTCATCACCATTTGTTTCTAGACATGGAATGCAAGGGCGATGCTCCAATCACTTCTCTATATGAGTCCAAAGACTCAACTCCACACACTATTGAGGGAGAAGAATTGCAGCTGCAGTTCCCTCCCGATGGTTTCCCTTATTCAAAATGTATTCCCGCCATCTTGCCACCTGGCTATGTGTCTTTAGGGCACTTAGTTTCGGGCATGCCGAGTGCCTCATCACTCTACCATAACTCTGTTTGGGCATCAAGTGTTAGACCTACGTCAGGTCCATTCATCATGAACACAGCCTCCCAACCAGTTGTTACTTCAGTCTCGGTGCAACCCACCGTCCTGAACACTCTTGTACCATCAATCCCAGTTACACATCAGTCGCAACTGGCGGTTTCAAAGATTGTCTCTGCCAGTTCTTTTGTCTTGTTAGTCAGTGGCCAGATTGTGCCACCACCTGGGGGGTAGAATCTGAATGTCTCTATGGTGTCTCTATGGTATCAGGTGCCACTAATGTGAGCAGCTCACAAGCTCACATGCTTGGTATAAACCAGACCTCTTTTGGTATTATTTACAACCCTGTTGACCCTACTAGATCAAGCAATGTCTGGTACCAATAGGTTCAAAATCCTGGTGGTCCGTCTGGATCAAATAATGTTCAATGTCAACAGCCTTATGGGGCTCAGGTCCAATATCAAAATCCTTATGTTCCATATTATTCTTAAGGATTGGTTGATCAACCTTACACCATCTCGTCTAGGCAGTACATCCAGCCTGGATATGGTCAGATTTAGTTCGGTAATTTCCCAGGCACTGTTCAAATACCCTTGCAACAGCAAGGACAACTTTTTCAACAACAAGGGCAACCTTTGTTGTAGCAAGGGCTTTCTGCACAACATCAAGGGAAGATTATCCCACAACAAGGTCTCCTACAACAACCGCAAGGTCAATCCTTCCAACAGTTGCAGCAAACCACGCAGCAGCAGATGCAATATGCTCTGCATACCTCTCAACCCATACCCTCGTAGGGCCAATCTCTACAAAACTAAGGACAAATTTTGCAACCGTAAGGTTAGCAAAACCAACTTGGGTAGTAGCAACCCTTGTATACCTATCAACAAGGGCAACCCTTGCAGGGACAGGTTCAAGGTCAAGTCTTGCAACAGCAAGTGCAGAATCCTCTTGTCCAAGGCCAACAGGTTCAAAATCTTGTCGGCCAAGGGCACCAAGTATAGAACCCCTACGTCCAAGGGTAACAAGCGTGTCAACCTTATGCCCAAGGACTGTAGGTCCAAAACCCTATTTTTTAGGGACAACAGGCCCAACAACCCTATGTTCCAAGACAACTGGTCCCATACCCACATGTCCAAGGTCAACAAGCTCAGCAGCCTTTTAACCCATATGTTGCCTATCAGCAACCTGTGCATGGACAATTTCAAGGTATTCCTAGTCTGAATCCTCCCTTTGGTCAAGGTAACCCACAATGGGGGCAATCTCAGATGCCATATGGGCAAAATCCCCCACTGTGGGGTCAAAATACTTACCAGCGAGGATGGGCTCCTCCTTATGGGCCCCCTTATCGACCTCCCATGCCTTTTAACACTCAATTACCTTTCTTGGCTACACTTGAGTTGCCAGATGTATCACGTCTCACGAATGATCCGATTCTTTATTCGCCATACTAGCCTCTAGTGCCATCCAAGATACCAAGTGATTTCCCCAAGCTCGATGGGAAAGCTAAGGAAGATCCCCAAGCCCACATGATGACATATCACCTCTGGTGCTCGTCAAATTCATACGTGGACAATTCCATTCGTCTTCATATTTTCCAATGAACCCTTACAGGTGCCGCAGCAAAATGGTACATCGAGCTACCTCGAAGTACTTTTCATGACTTCAATTCGTTAGCCATGGCCTTACTCACGCATTTTCAACTGTCGATTCACTATGATACGGGCACCTATCTTCTCACATCACTTAAGCAAGACACCGTGATGCACATCTCTAATCATATCCATGAATGGAGACGTAGATGTCAACTGATCAAGTTCGAAATCGTTGATCAGTTGCTCACCGAATGGTTTACTAAATCGTTCATAGCCACAATTGCTCGCGATATAGCCATGGGTGGATGTGTCACTGAAGAGCAAGCCATCGCTCATGCCCAATACTTGGACCTGGTCTACTCTCAGTCTGGCACCTTATATGAATTATTACCCAATGCTTTGTGGCCATCATCCGATCCTGGGAAATCGAAGTCACCCATTATCCCTCCAGTTGATGGAGTTATTGGTTTAGTATCCCAGGCCCCTGCCAAAACTTCTTCCAAATAGAAGTCGGTCTTGAATACTCCCAACAATTCATCTCAAAACCCTCCAGGCCCTGGTAAAACCTTAGAGGTCCACGTTGTCTAGTCTACCATAGTGGACAAATCCTCGAAAGGAAAAGGGAAGGCTAAAGCCGATGCCCCGAAATAGGGTTCTCCCAAATTGTCTGTCGGTCAATCGTCGCAATGGAAACCTAAGTATCCTTGCCTCATTTGCGAGGAGGATCACTATACTAAGGATTGTCCACGACGATCTGAATTTAGTCGATTGCTCAAGGGGGTCCCTGCTATCCTCAAAGAGCCCTTTCCATCTCAACAGACTCAAATGGTATACCAACCCCAATCTTCTTCCTCTAGATCTCAAGTGTTCATGATAAGCACATCCATTAATTTGGCTACCCGATTGAAGGATTATCAAACTCCAACTCCCACAATAGGGAAAGAAAAATAATTTCCATATTCTTCTTCTACCCCGAGTTCTGGCCCTTTACAAATCGAGCGCCCTAACCCTGATTCCACTCCATAGCCACCCTCTCGAGGTGTGCTAAGGAAATTTTCATACAATCCCAATGCCCGAGCCACTAAACATTACAATATTTTTGAAGATTTGGCTCAAGCACCATCAGCTATGTCGGCTCTCAAGGTACTCCAAAGTTGCTCATCACAGCGGAAATCTTTGTTGTCATCTATCGGGGCATCAATCCCATCGATTCTAATTTGATCTATTTCGATCTAGAGAATCATGTTCCGAGACTCCCTCATCGAATTTCCTTTCTTATTCAGGTAATCATTAATGAAAAGACCATCCACCGCACTGTCATAGATGAAGGTGCTTCTACCTGCATCATGTCAACTACATGCTAGAAGGCTATTGGTTCCCCTGCACTAAACCAGTCTTCAAACACATTGGAAGCTTTTGATGGGCACGATTTGTGACCCTTTGCTATTTTACCCAACCTTATCATCACCTTGGAAGGAAAGACAGTGCAAGTCGAAGTAGAGATTGTTGACGCCAATCTCAATTATAATCTTCTACTTGGCCAAAGTTGGACCCATGCCATGCATGCCATGGCCTCCTCTTTGTTTCTTGTGATTCATTTTCCCCATCAAGGGATGATTGTCACTGTTGAGCAGCTATCTTTCTTTGCCTCTTCCTCATCTGATGGCAACGTTCCATATGGTAAGCACTCTGGTGCTCCCTTTAAGAGTGTGGGGGCAGGTCTCTTCAATGATTCTGCCTTAATGGGGATTTTTCCACTCCCACCTCCTCATGTTGCCTTCATCAACATGATCTCGGTCAAATTTAATCCCTGGGTCATACCTGCGCCAAATCTAGTTGATGCTTGGGGCAACGTCATGTCGCTTAGTCCCGCCGAAGTCAATTATGTGGAAATTGTTTCGGCTGTGAACTCTACATCCTTTGATTCTCATATCTCGAAGACCTCTCTCAATAAGTATTCTCAGTCCCCCCTGGCTTGACATTTTGCAATCATTTGATCCCTTAGTTGTGACCTTCCTTGCTGATGAAGGTATCATGGAAATCATGTCTCTCGAGGAATCGCCATGGATCGATACTCATCATCGCTCCTCATTCTTGCCTCGCAGGCGGTCATGTCTACCGCTTTCGAAGAGTCCTCTTCTCCATTGTTTATTGATGTGTCAATTCATCCTGACATAATCAAGATCTTTCAACTGAGGGCACCTTTATCCCTTCGTGAATTCAAGACTTTTCACCCTCCCTGAGTTTTCACCGATTGTCCTCTGACTCATAACCCTCCCTCGCCCAAGGGGTATGGGGGCAAAGCCTTATATGAGTTCTACTCTATTATTTGGCCGAGTCAATGCTTACTTGTCATGGCAATGGTAAGACTCCGGTGCTCATCTGTGTTGATTGATTACCTAAGTCCCAGCATGGAAACTTACCTCAAAAAGTACTATGCTTAAGTCATCTTGCATGGTTACTTATGTACATTAGTGTGTGATTGATTTCTGTACAGTGTGGTTTTGTGTGGAAGTTTTCAAATAACTTTCCTATTTATTATGCTTTTCGTGCTTTGCAGATGTCTGCAGCTCCTCATGTTGGTTTCGTTGATGGTGCTTGCCGAAGTACCTGGAACCTATCATCCATGGCATGGGCTATCTACAACCCTAACAGTGAGTTGATTGACCTTCAAGGTATCTGCCTAGGTCATACAACCAACAACATTGATGAATATAGTGCGGTCATCGCTCTAGGCATCAGAGAATTGGTTGTCAACCTAGATTCACAGCTTGTCGTCCTTCAACTCAACGAGAAATATTCCGTCAGGAACCCTCAAATATTACGAATGTGTCTCCGTATCCGTCTTTTGGAAAGACATTTTGATTATATCACATATCATCATATTCCTAGATGCATGAATACATTAATAGATGCATTAGCTAATTACATGTTGGATAGACATTTACAAAACATGTAAAAGATAAGACAAACCATTCGTACCATAATAGACAGGAAAATATAACATATATACATATGTGAAAATGTTTGATACATCAAAACCCCAAAAAAATAATATGTATGTCTACAATAACATCGGCAGCTTGCAGGCCTAGTACATATGTGGCACACAGGCCAAAAAAAAATATGTAAGTACTGGACCTAGGAACTACTTAGCATGGTGGTCATGATAGCACGAGACAATTCGTAATACGTGACTCAACAATCGGCGGATCCGATTTGAGACTCCCACTGTGTGCCTCTGGTACTACCGAGGCATGTCTCCTATCCGAGCATACTCATGGATACCATGAGTCAACCCCTCGAGGTTCCTCACAATCTCCTCCTCGTTATCACTTCCTTCCTGATAAGGGGCGATAGCGTCAATAGGATGAGGACAGCGCCTGGCTATCGGGGACATCCCGGCTAGCCACTCTGGTCCAACATCTGCATACACAAGAGAAATGTTATAAGCATGCATATAATAAAAACAATTAAAAAACATCAAAATCAAAATTTTGGTTTGGTTTTTTACCTTCGTCATCGAATTCCTCCCCATCTGGCAAGGGCATATCTGGGTCTCCATGAAAATTAGTACTATTGTATGGCCAATCCTCCATGATGATTTTCTGTTGTCGTAACCACGAAAAGAATGTTGGTCGGTAGGACATCTTTTGACCCCCAGTGATCCTAGGCATCAAATGACACCAGCGGGCCATCCAAAGATCACGTGGTGCAGGAGGATCAACCTCAATCAACTGATACTGGAACAGTGGCACTCATTCGAGGAAAAAGGTCACAAGTACTAATCTGAAGCCAAATTACTTCAGATTTCCTGCCTTCGCCTTAGACAACTGGCGCTTGATATTCATCTTCATGGCTTCTGCCCAGTTGAAGATCGTGGGAGCTCTGCAGTCTATAACGTAAATGAAATTTGACTTATTAGTCTCATGTTCTGCCTGGGACCCCGCCCCTCTGTTGATGGTCAACAGAAGCACCATCAGTGTCAAATCCTATACAATGGAAATATCAAACTTCCTGCTTTTGGATTTCAAGGCCTCAGGACAATGCGCAGCAAGCATGGAAGATATGCTTGCCTCGACCGGATGTGATCCATACATATTCACTGGCTCACCTCTCTGAGACAGCCCTGTGATGAAATAAATGTCTGAAGTTTTCAGCTCTAGCTCCTGGTCCCCAATGAAAAAATCTCACGATTGATGTCCCAAAGGCTTATCAAATACCGAAGAAATTCGGGTTGGGCCCGCATCCCTGGTGTAAGGAAAATATTGAGGATCCCACAAGCCCTCAAAGCCTCTAGGCAATTTGGATCATTCATTACTTGGTTGTCCACATCTTTGTGTTCTCTTTCCTTCCAATCCACCATTTTTTGCGATTTCTCTCTTGCAAAAGCCATTTATTTGAGTCAATCATCAATTTTGGTATATAAAAATAAAGTTTCAATGGTTAATTCTTGAGAAAACTTGTTTTTTCCCTATCCACGGCTTTAGCATGCCTATTTTAGAAATAGTTACACCGGTCGATGTGGATGGCCGTGCAAATAGCCCTCAGTCGGCATGATCTCGTGCCCAGAAATCACGCCAACTGAGGGTGAAAAAATTTCTCAAAAAACCTCCATAAAAATCCAAAAAAATGGCTAAAAGCATAAATGAATAGCATGAAAATGGAGCTCAAGGCTTCGGCTGTTACCTGGAACTGACGGCTCGTCGATTGGCCTCCCGGATCTCCCGCAGTTCGCTCCGAAAAAATTAGGGCAAAAGAGGGTAAAAGTCTTTATTGCAAAGGTAAAAAGGTAAATGGTAAAAATATATTTACTTTTCCCCTATTTATTCATTTTTTCATGAAAATATCAAGTCTTGTAAATATTTTTCACTTATTTTGCCTCAAGGACTCGATAATACACTTTGCCTTGCTTGTGCAGCGATAGGTGATGTACGTTCGATGATGGCGATGAGTCATATTTCAGCTCTTTTCTCAACTCATTAAACTCATATGAAAAGATCGTCGAGTATTTATTCCCTTTTTGACTTGTTAAAGAGAATAAAAATGGGGGGTCCGCTTTCAACTCTTTTCCAACCCTTTAAAAATGAAAATATTGTCGAGCCCTTGTCATTTGGAACTTGTTAACAGATGCAAAACATCATGCGTCTAGTATAAGTTTACCCATTTTTCGGGCTGGGAGGCACTATTTACATAAAAGGTACTCCTTGACTAAAATGGTCAAGTGGTTCTCTCAAGTATTGTTTTCTACCTTTTTGGGCTCGAGAGACACAAATGTACGAAAAGGGACCATGTGGAGTTTTCTTTTACGTGTCTTTTTCAAACTCTCTAAACATGAAAAAGATATCGAGTTACACCTTTATCGAACTCGTTAAACTACTAAACGACATCAGATTCGTCACCATGACGAACATGAGCTTCTCCTTCCTAGGGCTTGTTAAACTTACTAGGTTGGATTCTTTCGAAGGATGAACTTACAGTGCAAGCACATGCTATCCCCTTCAAGCCTGCGATAAAAAATAATTGGGTACTTGCCAGAAATGGTGGGGGAAAAATTTGGAAATCTATCAAGTCGTGTCAATAGCTCACTCTTGAACATGACACTCTTTGCTTCATGTCAGGTTGGGACATCCTCCTTTACATCGTTGACCTTCCTAGGTTTGGGCCGTTCATTTTTTCCTTCCATCTGATCTCTGCTATATCGCCATGACCACCGATCCTATGGATCCAAAAGCTGTCAAAATTCCAGTTGTGTCGGCGATATGTTCAAGAGTTGTCCTTCTACAGTTACACTTACTTATGTTTATTTGTATCATCCAAAATCATTTTGCATCCTCTCATCTCGTGTTGATGATGTGGAATTCATTATGGCCCTCCTTCAACACAGTCAATTTTTGTCGACATCAGCTCATTATCTGGGAAGTTGATCGAGAGACTCCCTTCCAGTACCTTAGAGCTTGCATGCCTCAATGGCAAGTTCTTGGCACTTGATGGCAAGTTCACATCAATGGCTTTCGATCGATTGATTTCACGGATGTTCGACTTCAGTTCCTGTATTCACATTCCGTGAATTGTGATGATAGTACCTTGAGGGCCATTGTCATTATTGGTGGTTTCTCTCATGCTTGTTAACAATTTACATAATTGACTAGTAATCAAGCGACTTTCTAGCATGTTCAACATCAACACACCTATTCACATGTTAGAATTTGTACTTTGATCGGGTCGTGTTGGAGCGCAAGACCCTAGACTCAGATCAAAAAAGTCCAAGTTTCGAAGTGGTGTGACATGGTTTATGATGATATGCATGTCTCTTTCAGATGGCTGGCTATGACTAAACCATGAGTTATCATATGTGATCCTTCTCATTATTGGATGGGTGTGACCATACTTTGGTTTCGTTATGATCCTCTTTAACGGATGGTTGCGCCCATACCTGGATCCATTTACATGATCACTCTCTAGATGGCTACATCCATGCCACGATTCATGTATCTTTTAACAGAGATCTCAGTCTCTGTATATGTATCTATACTTGCTTGTAGGTTTTCTGACGGCAGACCGGTTCCCCACATTGATTTATAAATCATTTCATCCCTCACTCTGGTTCGGCCTTCACGCTTTAGGGGGCATCTGTTACACAGCATTTTGTCATTGTCCCTGTACTCCCTATTCCTTGATCTTAGAGGACCTCTACAGTGAACCCCGCGTGCCTTGTCTTCATGGAGAAACTCCCATTATGTCCCTCTTCATGAGCATATCATTTCCCTTTTGTACCATTTCCCCTAAAACTTCTATTTTGCCCAATTTACAAGACAGGCGTTAATGGCCTTTATCTCCCCCGCGCCAATGTGCAGAGATTAGCACTATTCCTCAAATTGATCAGTGTGACTGAGCTGTGTCCTAGTCGTGTCAGTCCTGTTATGGAAAGTTTTTTAAATTAGAGTTGAAGCTTCTATATCTAGAAGCTCTGTAATGGAAGTCTGATAAATGGTTTGGTCGGATGGGGTCGAGGATGATAGTTTGGGCTCCTTTACCCTATAGTGATGGAACTACCTCAAGGGATAAGTCCTTCTCCCATGAGAAGAGGATCCACCTCCCATCCATCTTTCCTATACAAACCTCCCTTCTTCCCAAGCACAAACTAGTGATGTAGTTGGAGTGTTGGTTGAGTGCGAGTACACTATTTGACAAGCAAGCTATTACTAGTTGTAGCCATCTATTTGTGTGAGGGAGAAGTGTGTTTTGGTTTGGAGTGAAGCCTAAAGGGAAGAGTATTTAAACTGTTGTTGTTTGAAGCCATCATGAAGTGCTAGCAGAAGTGTGTGGGAACCTGGTCTTGTCAGAGGAACACTGCGACACCAAGACGAATGGTTGTAATCTCTCTTTGATATTAATATATGCAACTATCGATTGATTTCCTACATGTTTTTTAATATTACATATTCATGTCTTGATACTTCTGACTCATTAAGTAGGTTGGATTGCAATTTGTCTATTATTATGTTTGTGTGTTGTTGTTGTTGTTTACTTGTTTCAGGAGCTTTAAGAAGGAAGCGAGAGCTTTTTAGAGCGAGCAAGCGAGGACATCATCAAGTAGGATAAGCAACCAAGAGGTAGGCCCTCTTTATTGATCCTAAGCTACGGAAATCTTCCATAGAATGTAACTGTTGTGGCTAGACCCATTATCGGGCTAGAGGAATTCATTTGTGTCTGCACTTATAATTTTACTTCACCACAAGTCCCCTTTCCGGATTCAATTCTCCTCTAGAAAATAACCCTTTGTTAAGATCAAATTCTCTTGCTGAGAAGTTTGAAACTTTACAAGACAGAGAATTTGATTTTCCTTTTCAAAAAAGTTTGTTTAGATCCAAGTCTGAGGCTTTCATAAATCAAACTATCATAAATAAAGTCATACTACAACCGTATATCTCCCAAGCCCAAGATCTTGAATCAGAACCTGATCTTGAACCTTTACAGCAATTTGCCAAATTACAAGGTCTTGTTTCAGTGTTGGACCAAGCTATAGAAGAAGATTTCATTCAGTAATCTATTGAATTTTCTACTTTGACTGTTGCAGCAGCCTCTTTATCTAGCCAGTCCTCTCCGTCTATACATTTACAGCCTCCCAGTCCTATTTATTCTATAGTTTCAACTTCCCTATCTCTGGTTTCTCAAACTACTATACCTAATATCCCTATAGTTATCCAGACTACAACTCCACTAGGTCCATCCTCAACTCAATCTACCAAGACAGTTATCACAAGAAGGTATGCACCTTTGGTGTTACAATGCCAGCTAAATGCTATGCCTATAGATTATCCATCCAAAATTGTGACCTTTGACAATACTGGAGCTTACACTGCCCAACAGCATGTAGATAGGATGAATGATGTGTTTGACCTTGAAGAAGTGGATGAGGCCGATGTTAAAATGAGATTATTTGCCTAGAGCTTAGGAGGTGATGTGAAGAAGTGGTTTAGGGGTTCACCTGCAGGAAGCATAGCCAACCTTGATGCTTTCCATTAAGATTTTTTTAGCTCGATGGGTGATCAAGAAAAACCCACTACAAATCCTAAACGAATATAAAAGGTTAAAAAGAAAACCCAATGAAACTATGGAAGAGTATTGTGAAAGATTCAAATACTTTGTACAATGCCATCTCACAAGACATCAAGCCCTCTCCTAGCCTAGACTTGATTGATTTTCCAGATGGCTTTGATGTAGATATGGAGTACCAACTTAGGGAAAGAGACCTGGAAACTTTGGAATAAATGCAAGAAAATGTAATTAAAGTTGAAGCCAACATCCTCGCCAAAAAAGCCAAATTGAAGTCTGAATGTAGAGTAACCATAAAAGAAGAACCTTCTACTTTTGTTGTTGACCATAAGATTGATAACCTAGTCAGATTAGTGAATCAAATGATGCAAAGAGTGAAACTCAATAAACAAAATCAAACAAGTCAAAACCAAAATGTTCAACAAACCAGAAAACAAAATTTTAGAAGAAATATTCCCCAAATTAAACAAAGAGAGAAAAAGGGACCAGATCAGCAGCTTCGGGCTCCTTTTCAGGAAAATTACATGGATGATGAGGGGAATATTGTGGAATATTTGGATGATAACCAAATTAATTTGTTAGGGGTAAATGAAGATGAAATAGTGTTCCTCACTCAAGAGGAACAAGAACTTTCTTTTATTTCCCAAACTGAAATGGATTCTGAAGAATCAGAGGAATACAAACAAGGATTTGAAATTGCTATAATGAAAGTTCATAGGGAGTATAATCTTAGAAGTAAGAAAAATCAGGATACTGCTAATAAAAAGAGTGTTGAAAATCCTGTTAAAAATCTCTATGTTTCTGATCCAAAGAAAAGAACAGAGAATCCCCCTAAGAAAAACAAAGAAACTCTAGGAAAGAAGCCTGCAGAACCTATTATAAAAAGGGCAATTGATACTTCTTCTAGAAATACTCAAACTGATCTACCTTCTACCAGCCAACAAACTGAACTGGCCATAAAACTA
>Ga0181473_100051_pt1 | contig 16648 bp, 17 predicted proteins | sample In2P11_FD_119089 | JGI IMG/M metagenome (GOLD analysis project Ga0181473, IMG submission 119089) | Clean room microbial communities from NASA Spacecraft Assembly Facility at Jet Propulsion Laboratory, Pasadena, California, USA -... ... | reverse complement strand
AAGAGGAACCTAACATCCTGCGCTAGAGACAGAGGCGCATGAGCTCTAGCAGCGCCTACATTATGGTGCGTGATTTGTCAGATAGGAGGAAAGCATGCTACGGACAATTGCCATTTGTTGCAAAAGTACATGCAGAATTCGCAACAGTTGCTCTGTAATTTCTGTATATCAGTGGGACATGATGAGCACACATTTAGAAGCTATGAATTGATGATGGATAGGACCCCCAATTACAGAGTCTAGGCCGAAATGCAGCCCCCTGACCAGAATGCAAGGATGGCACGAACCAGATTTCAGGGGCGTAGACAAGGCCGAGGTGGAGGAGGACCTGGAAGAGGTCACAGACCGCTGATATGTTACAATTGCAAAGGGCCATGACATTATTCCCATGATTGTATGAATCTGATGCATCCATCATGCTTTTAGTATACATTGTTTGATCATGAGATGGAGGATTGTCCCACACTGATGGAAAAGTTGCGCGATAAGGGAGCGCTCCAACCTCCCCCGACTCAAAACTTGAAAATGATGAGGTCTGAGCCACGCGAGGAAGACCCTAATGTGAACATTGTGCTCTGAAGTGGAATTACGACAGGCGAAGACAAAGGCAAGCAGCCTGAAGATAGTACTTGGGTTCGCAAGGCTCCGATGAAAGAAGCAGAGTTTGATTTAGAGCGTGCTAAGGAAACCTTCATGGAAAGCTAGGAAGAGCTTCGCTGATGCCTCCACTTTAGGAAGCAAAGATAGACTGGAGCCAGAAATGGACCCATTGATGCTCACACCATTCCTGGAAACATGGATGAAGTTGTTGCGCGACAGCAAGGTTGTAAAGGAACTACAGTCATAAATAGATGCGGTGGGACTGTGCCAGGAGAACCGCGTGTAGTCCAGAAGATTGGAAAGCATGCGACGAGGATGGGAAGAGAAATGAGATTAACCACACAAATCAGAGAATATGAGATGGACCAAGTGATTCTGGACCTAGGATTGAATGCGAGTGTTCTGCCGAAGCAGACATGGGAGCGCATGGGAAGGCCTACACTGCAATGGTCTCCTATCTAAGTGTGAATGGTGAACTAGCAAAAGATCTTACCTATGGGAAGATTGCAGGGAATCACCATGGATATTGAAGGAGCAAGTGCGCTGGCATATTTTGAAGTGATAGAGATTGTTGATGACAGAAATCCCTATCCTCCACTATTAGGAATAGATTATTCCACTGACATGAACCAGGTGATAAATCTGAAGAAGCGCAAGATGATTTTTGAGAAAAAGTCTTTGCGCGTAGTCATACCTTTGGACCCTCCAGAAGGATCACGCTACATGGAGCCAGTGCGCGACTATGAAAGCAACGACGATTTGGACTGAATCTACAAGATAACTGTGCGGGAGCAAGACTGGGTAAATCCCACCGTGGATGGACAAATCTCATGGGAGCATGAAAGCTCCTATACATCAGATTCTGACGAGGAGATAGAGCAATGGCAGAACAGGTTACACGAGGTAACCACGCTAAACTGTAACATGATGACGAGATCCTTGCATTGTGTACCGACAGAGGTAAGGGATCTACCTATGTATGATGGGTTAAGTGAGGTAGATGCCTTCCTAAATAGATTCGAAAGAGAAGTGCCAGAATAGCAATGTTTCGAGGCTTTGAAATGGGTATTACGTGCTACACTCGCGAGGTGGTGGGGACGCACCAAAGAAGCTTTAAGGACTGGTGTGAATGTAGGAGAATGATGTGCATACGATTTGGGAAGCCTCAGATGCGATTAAAAGACAAGATTGCCAGACGAAACGATCTGTGTGCACATCTGTCCAAATGGATACAGGCATATGTTAAAAAAACTGCACGGATGCACACAGACTTTGATTAGAAGACACAGTCAGTGCGCATGTGTGGGCGAGGCAATTGTGCAAACAACCCCTCTGGTTGTAACTACGGAGTATGGGAAGAATGAGTGTGTAGAAGGTTATCCACACAAAAGCCTTTAACGAGGTATGCGAAGCACTGAACAATGTATATGATGCGCAGCAAACTGATTGGGACCTCTGCGTACCAGCAGTTCTATGGGCTTATAGGACAACGTGCAAGAAACTGACGAAGAATATGCCTCCGAGGTTGGAGTATGGAGAAAATTTTGTTAAATCCCACATATTATAAAATGACTAGTCCGCGAATAGCAGCGCCGGTAGATATGACAGCTCACGGAGCCTTGGAAGAAGGGATCTCGCAGCTAAACAAAGCAGAACGCTTGGGACCTGAGGAAGAAATCTGACAAGGTGATCTTAGGCTCAAAGAAATTATGAAAGAAAGGGTGTGATTAAGGGAGAAAAGTGCTCTGGTGGAAGCGGAAGTCAAGAAGCTTGACGACGAAATAAAAAAGATTTTCTCAATAAGAAAACCAGGGTGGTAAAATAGGGTGTGCACGATCACGTTGACAAATTTGAGGAATACCACCGAGAGTTTATCAGCCTGATGCCTTGGCATGGACCACATATTACTAAATGGATCACCCATGGTGGCGCGCTGCAAATGATAAAGTGCCCAACATAGCCAGCAACAATAAAAGGTGGATGTTTCCAAGAAAAGTGATGGATGACTAGTTGAAACCCTATAGAGGTGGCGTGGCCACTTGACTAGCCGTGGGGAGTACAGTCTTAGCGCCCTAGGAAGTTGAAAGGAGGCGTGGGACTATAAATTACTCCACCCAAGATCTACGCAATGTTGGAGCTACGCGGAGGAGCAAAGTATCACAAGGTCCGCGACCGCGCAAGGGGGGTTGCGCTGTCGCGCGTGTTGACTGGAAAGTGACCATTGTAGTCACTATTCACAATGTGATGCTTGACTTGAGACCAAATGGAAAGGGTGGCAGGCATTTAAAACGCGCTTTATGGGCAAGATTTGGGAAAATATGCTGCCAAGGGAGCATTAATGGACCGGATTTGGGGGGGAACAGTCGAATTCAAATTCAAAAGATGTTATAAATTACAAGGGGCTACCTAGCAAACAACACTTGGTCATTTGCAAATTGAGTTGTCATATGCCCTGCGTATTCTGAGCCAGAACCTGTTTGGCCTATTCAAAGTGTGGATTGAGCCCCTGATTGAGTGATTGAGATATTTCTGGACGAGCGAGATGGTAGCGTCTGAAGAAACTAGAGAAATTGCAGATATGAACTCTGAAGAGGTCACGCAGGCCTTGACTGTAGAAGCTACCCTAAAGGCGTTGAGATTGTTGCAGAAATCCCTAAATCAACGCGCACGCTGAGACCAAATAAAGACAAACAGCCCATGATTTCGATGCATGTGTCCCCGCGAAACCCATTACGCACTAGATTAACGATGGAGGAAAAAGGGAAAGCAGTTAAGCTAGAAATCAACGAGGAGGAAGAAGATCTAGAGGACCTCATAATTGAAGTAGACAAGGACGAGGGCATGGAGGAAGAAACCGAGTCTGCGCACCCTCCAACAAAGTTGCCCGCATATATCCCCCCATGGAAGGGGAAGGCAAAAGTTCCCAAGGACCTCCATGAGAACAAGAACTCTCTCCAGACTCTGCTCCTCCTAGACGACATCATCTTTGAGGGCATGCACCTGGGACGGGTGCCAAACTTGAAGTTTGAGGATTGGGATCTCGCTGACCACGAGAAATTCCCTCACCTAGAGACCATGCAACTCATGAAGCCCAAGAAGAACACCATGGTGGGGGTTATAGAATTGGAGCCGCAAAAGTGGTTATGCAGAGTTGAAAAGGCAGGGTTATTAAACCTTCTCTGGGTGCCGCATTACCACCGCGCCCCACTGACGATCTTCATCATCAGGCAGCTGCTCTTCCTAGTGCATGGTGGTTGTTTGTGGCTAAAGGAGCCCATCCCCATCATGGACCACTTAATCCATCACATTACTTAGCTCCCGTGTAAAGGAAAGGACCCCGCAGACATCTTGGAGTGGAAGAGCAGCGATCTGGCCATCGCAGAGACCATGAAGAAGAAATACAAGCTAGAAAAGAAGAAGAGGGGCTACGCGATCTATAGTATCAACAACAAAGAAGTCAAGGTGGTGATGCAGATACTGGAGGGTAAGGTCATGTGGAAGTGTCGCGTGAATGAGGTACCCATGCCAATGGTGTCACTTGCTGAGCAATGCACAAAAGGGGACCAGTTTAACTGGTCTGAATTCTTGTGCAAATAATTCCTAGAGAATTTCTGCGAGGTACAGGAACAAGGAAAAATGTTCCACTATGCGTGGCTTCTGTTGTCCATAGTGCTGGTAACAGGCGAATTGCCGAAGGACAGCCAGTTCCCCATAATTGCAAGGGATCTCTCAGAGGCCACAAAGTATGCTTCGTTATAGGCCACTAACGACACAAACCAGATCCACGACAGTAAGATATTTTGGGTGTTCATGGAGATGAACATCATAATGGGGATTAACCGCAAGCCGCGTTATCACCCACTGTCTACAAAAACCTACAAAGTTTTGCAGAATTTAAAGCAAACTTCCACCACATATACCTCAAGGCACACAAGGACCCTATGAAGAAGTGGAGTGAACTACCCTTCATAGCCACCGATGATGTGATTTTCGATGTACTAGAGACGTGGCCACCAGAATTGCGGGCCCTAGGCATCGTTGCAATGGAAAAGTCTGTTGCACAGAGGAAGGAGGAGGAGGCAAAACTGTGCATGGCACAGTTGGCAGAAAAGAGAAGGCAAGAAGCAGCGGAAATACAAGCGCAGGAGGCACAGGATGCTATGCAGGCAGAAGCAAACCAGAAAAAGGCTGCAGCATCAGTACCACAAAAGGCAGCAGAAAAGGCGTGTGAGGGCCAGAAGTCGCCTCCACCTGAGTAGGAGAAAGAGATGGAAACAGAGGAAGAAGAGGGTGGTGTGGACCCACAAACAGCGTCAACACAATTGAAGTGCCAGCGCCTGAGCGAGCGGACGGGGCTGTGCAAGAAGGTGAAAGCATCCAAGTTGTCGATCGACCCGATCACCCTTACTGAGGGTGATCTGCATGATATAGGAGAGACGGTGCGCAACGTCACCACCGAGGCCCTCTAGAACTTTGCGGAGGAGAATCAAATTGTGTTAGGGGCCCTCCAAGCACAGATTCAGGAGTTGCAGGTATGCACTCCATAGGTTGGTACTCTTTTTACCAGCCTCGCAGTAGCTACAGCTGCAGCCAAGGAAATGCTACGCGCTCAGACAACCAATACACTAGTGCTACTAGAGGGGGCATTGGTTACAACAAATGAGTCCGACAGACCTACGGTCAGTACCTTGAAAGGCATTGGGATCAACATGGCTGCACTCCCGCGTGAGACGCTCTATGTTCTGCATGATGGCATTACTGCAAAACTGCAGGCTAGGGAGAGCCGCGCGTTGTAGGTGCTCAGCAAGCAGAAGATTAACATGGAGTAATTGAACTTGCAGCGTGACAAATTCGTGTCGCAAAACAAGCAGATGGTATAGGTACTGGAAGAAGCCTGCCAGATGGTCCCTGAGCTGGAGATCCCAATAGACGCACCAGCAAAGGCGCGCATCCACAAATTAGCAACAGGGGTGAGTGAGGCACGAGAAGAAATGGCCAAGGTTCAGTTGGAGCTGAACCTTCAGATAGTAGAGCTGCGGTTGAAGGCACAGCGTTCCACTCATCCAAAAGTAAGGGAACAGAGCGCCAGCGCTATCACATCGAGGATGGAGGAGATCAGCAGTGTAGTAAGGGACTGTACCAGAATGTTGAAAGAGTCATTCCAGATCCTCACCAATCTGGAAGAGGAACCTAACATCCTGCGCTATAGACAGAGGCGCATGAGCTCTAGCAGCAGTATGATAGCATCAAAGGGACCACGCAGATGGTGGCCCTCAATTAGAGGCTCGCGCGAATGTAGCAGGCCAAAGCGCTTAAAGAGCAAGTAGACACAACACGACATAGAAAAGCAGTTTTGAAGGCGAGCATTCAACCTTGGATTGACAAGGCCTTTGTCATTACAGCAAAAATTGAAGGCAAGCTCACGCAAATGCAAAGGATGCAAGAACAGATGCAGGGGAGCAGTTCCGAGACCGCGGTCTTGGAACAACGAGTCCAGGAGATTCAGCAGGTAGTCATTCAGTGTGCTGCCATCCTTGTAGCCGTCCGAGAAGAGTTGGAGGGTCTCCGTGTGAAGATATCCGCACCGACAGAGTGACTCAAGGGCGAGTCACAATGTTTGTGTTGGGGGCTTGTTGGGCGTGGAATCCCCCCCCAAGGCATGTTTTGGGGCTTAAAGCCCAAGTTTTGACTAAGTCCATTGTAAAGAGTCTGTGAATTAGGGGCGCAGAGCGTGAAGTCGTAATAGAGTCATAGGGTTGTCCACCCTTGTTTTTGTAATGTAATGTCGGTTTGAAAGATCTATCTATGGTCCATGGGCCATGGGATTGTATAAATAGATCGAGGCTCTAAGTGTAAAAAGAAACTAATCTAAGCATGATGAATCTAATGAATTAATGAAGCATTAAGTCGAAGTGTAAGTTGTGTCTTTGGGTCTTAGAGTAGGAGAAGACTCTGCAGCTCAGTGCGCAGAGGCCTAGTAGTCCACAACTAAGTACCATGGGAATAATTAATAAAAGAGAAGTTTTACCATATTTCTATGTATCTTTTCATGTTTTATTTATTATTGGGTATGAATTGCAAGTTTACGGTTTATTTACTGCGCGAACTTGTATGAATGGGCTGAATAAGTAAATATAATATAAGGCACCTATTTACGCGAAGAAAACGAGCTGTTGTAAGAAGATAAGTAGGATCTCGAGTGTGACGTAGGGAAATAGTACAAATCACTGCTCCAGCAGCGCGAAAGACTCACAGCCCCTAGTTAGAGCTGCGTGAAGGCGAACATATCAGGGCACGAAGGCCAGGGAAGTGCGCGAAGAGACTCTTAGTTGGACAAAATCAGCCCCTTAAACATCTCAAGGGTGTGAAAACCTAGTTCCAACACCCCCCCATACTACTTCTGGTGAGACCTCAGTCTGTGCTCCATGGACTGTTGCTGAAAGGTCCAGTAGTACAAGGATTTGTTTGGCTAATTAATTCTGAACCTGGGTCAAACCCCAACAAGCCAACATGGACCTATTACATGGGCTTGCAAGAAACAAAGTGCCATTTCTCTTTCTTCAGTAGAAGCAGAGTATCGTGGCGGTGTAGAAGCTAGTAAGGAAGCCCTGTGGCTTTGTCAGATCCTTTCAGAGTGTGGCATTCAGCAACAGCATCCAACTATACTTTGGTTTGATAATCAAAGTGACATTCAACTATTCAAAGATCCAGTCCAACATCAGCGCAACAAACACATTAAACTACACATGCACTTCATCACAAAGCTCATTCATGACCATATTCTTGAAGTGCAATATGGTTCAACCGATGATCAAGTTGCAGACATCTTTACAAAGGCAAAGTTTACTAAACTTCGATTTATGGTTGGAGTTCAGGAAGTTGTCACCAAGGGGAGATAGGCTCTAATGCCTCCTTCCTTCTCCTATTGTGTCATATTTGTACATCCTTCAATCCTATCCCAAGTTGTTTTTAAGAGGGGATGTTAGGATATTCCAAAACATAGGAAATAGTTAAGTATAACTTGGTCTAGTGTAGAGTTAGATAAAGTATGTTTCTTTACTATGTACTTTTGTAACTTACAATCTGATGGTCATGATATGTTCTAGACATAAAGTGATCTGACGGTTCATTCTCTCCTTGGTATTTCCAACACTTGATCTATGGCTTAACACTCGATTGGTCCATGATTTCTATTTAAAGAGCATGGAGGGTCATTTTTAAGGTGACTGTTCATGAGAGAAGCTTATGTAAATTTTCTTTCTTTTACATTAATAAATTTCCTGAAGTGGCCGCGTTGGCTCAAGTTGTGGACTATTTCCCTCTTTGATGGTTTTAACCATGTCAAGAATATTGGTGTATTGATCTGTCATTTGTTTGTAAGCGGTGTCCTTTGGTGTTCTATCTGAGGAAATTACCTTGTAAATTCCTACAAAATTCACTTCTTTTACTCTGTATAAACCCTATTTATGAAGTTATTAATGTATTTTACTCATTAAGAGATTTACTATGATATAATTTTCATCTTGTTAAGTCACTTAGTCCTAGTTCCCATGTTTCCATTATATTTTTATTAGAGATTTAATTTATTACTTATTACTTGTTGTTTATAATTTATGATTATAATCCGCAATCATAACCCATATGAATTTGTCCAATGTTGATATTTTTTTTGGTTTAACAAGGCTATATGAAATATTAATAACTCTTCCATATGAAAATTACAAAACATTGAATATTGAGTGGAGTAAGGATATGGAGGATCAAGGTCATTGTAGCATGATGTGAGAGAATTCTAATGGGACTTGGCTCTGAATTAATACTTAGTTACTAAAATCCATTATGCATCACAATAAAAATGAAATTAAATAAAAAACCATTTAATGTTATGTTGTATCTATCTATGTTATACCATTGTATGAAAAAATATATAAATTCTTGACATGATTATGCTATATTTTAAATGTTACATAGTATGTTCCATTGGAAAAAATTGAACATTTATTGTGTTGTGATTTTGATGGCCACGATTTCTACCTTGGCTAATAAGTGATATCGAGAGTACTATTATTGTTGTTAAATTTTATAACTTGGAAAGGTACTTTTGCACAAACCTTGTGTCTAGGTGCACATAAGTCACCCACATAGCCTTAGAACACTTTCTCTAAGTTGAGAAAGTCACTAATGTAACTTAGTCTAAGTTTAACTTAGGAAAAGCACATATTATTATGTTGGCTTATTGATCTAAAATAAAACTTAGAAAAGTTAAAGTAAATTACTTTAGTGAACAAGTTTTAATCTTAGTCATTGATCTCAAGTGAGTCGAGATCTAATTTCAGTCGTCAATCACTTTGAGAATATTGTTAGGGTTAGGATTATGGTTTTGGCTCAATGTAAAGTTATAAAATCAAGGCTAAGGTGAGGATAAGACACATAATTTCAACACAAGGTTGAGAGTGGCATCTTATCTGTTGGGTCAAAAGAGTGCAGAGGGGTTGAAGATATAGATCTGCAAGAGAGAGAAAATATGCTAGATTAGATATGGCATATTGAATTTGTAATCTCTAATTTTGACCATTATCCCAGGGTATGGGCCCAAGTAAGTTCCATTTTTTTATTAATGAAGAACTAATTTATTGGGAAGAAATATGTTTGTGATTATGTGATTCAAATAAATTAAAAAACCATTGAATATTATGTGTTAGGAACTTATCTGTGTAATTGTTAGTAATTAATTTCTTGGAATGAAATACTGTGTTTGGATTGTGTAAATTCTAACATGGTATCAGAGTTGGGAATTTGAATTAATCTTGAAATCACAAGTGATGGGTTCATATTGTATTTTCAGAGCCAGGTTCAACCGCAAACATATGAATTGAAACTTTTTTAAGGGTCGAAGTAAATCGACCAGTCGAGAGGAATTTTCTTTCCACAAGTTTTTTTAATTAGGCACATTTTTTTGTTTAAAAAATAAGAAAAAAGGAGTGGGGGTCATGAACGGAAATATTTACAACCCACTCATCTATTGGAGTAGCCAGCAGCCACAAGGCTAGTCGAAAACCAAGTCAGGGACAATAATCTAATGCAGTTGCGGGACAAGATCTTGGGAACAGTAGGTAGTTTTAGCAGGTTGTGTCAAGGTAAACACAGTCATGCACTAGGGAACAAGCTGGTCAGAGGTTGGGAGTGGTTAAAAATATCGGTAGTGGAAATAGGTAACCAAATAAACTATCAACCAGGTGGGGAGGAATTGTCCAATAGGCCAAGGGGAAAGGGTTGGCATAACTACCAGCCACAATAATTGGTGAAAATTTGTGTTGGCACAGTGGGAGGAGTGGATCACAAGCCGTATATTACAACAACATTTTTGGTAGGGTGGTGGGATAAGTCAATGAAGTGTAGCATGAATTTCAACTTAACCAGCCACCTAACACAACCATCATATCCATCGCACATGTAGGTACTCGTCTGAACATATTGGCGTTGTATCAAAGGGTGCACACAAAAGTGTTTACAAATACCGATTTGACAATCGCTAACCATCCACAGAACGAGGCCATGTGAGGGCTGTAGTGGTGACATAGTGTAGTAAAGCTTGTGGGAGCATTGTAAATATTGGCATAGGATGGGTTGAGCATCAGGTCTAGGAGATGGGAAAGAGTGTGGAAAGGACTTGCACTGGTAGGGAAGATATATTGTGAAGAAAAAACGCCAATATCATTAGGACTAGTCAAGGGAGCTACAGTTAGCCACTAGCTGACAGACTTGTTGAATAAGAGGAGACAAAACAAATTTTAGCAATCGAGAGGTGATTGGGTGACAGTTGTTGATAAATGGAAACAAGAAATTTCAGTGTAATTTTTCCTTAAATTAAACTGAGAATTAAAATCAAATTCTACTCTCATAGAAACTTGTAAATAGTTAATTAAGTTCAATTAACTTAATTAACTTAGGAATTTCGAGTTGGAAGTCTTTCTGTAGTCATGTCTGTGTTCTCCCTAAGTTTTAGGGTTCCAGTATTAGTTTAAATTGAGTTGGAAATTAGATCACTCAATTTACTAAGTTAAGTTCAGTAAAATTAGTTCTAAATTGTTTTTGGAACTAATAGAGGACTAAGAGTCAGTTGGTGCACTAATGTATCCACTAGTGCTACTCCAGTTAACTGAAGATTCCCTCATGAGAAACTCATGCATGTCAGTTCAGAGAAAGACCTAGTTGAGACTAGAGTGCAAGGACAGTGTACTATCAATGGTATTAGTTATTGGAGTGTAAATATCATGCATGCATCAGAGATTGATCCTTTGTTTGGATTTCACAGTTTTGGAAGCATGAATTCCCTTTAAATACAGGATATTCATCCTAGGAATTAACACAAGAGATTAGAGGCTTGGAAAGCTGCAGAATTGGCTAAGTGTTGGCCAAGAGCTAGCTTGTGAGTTGAGAGAGTTGAGCATACTTGTGCAGAATTGTTCTAGTGAGAACAAGATTTGTATATTCACTCATATTTCTAATATATGTAATACACATAGCAGGGTTTTGAGCAGTGGATTTCCCTAGATACATCTTGTGTTATGTGCCATTGATTTATATTCTTCTTGTTCATCTTGTTTTCGTCGATCTATTGGCTTCCTGCTTGTTGAAAGTAGAAGTAAATTCTTGTCTTGTGCTTTAGTACATTGCATGAGCTTGTGAATCTACAAGATTTTCTACATGGTATCAGAGTTGAGAACAGTATATTAGAGGAGATTCCAAAGTTTCAAGTTTTGGTTTATAAGTGAAATTCCAATTTGCAATACATACTTCAGGATCGGAAGATGGCATTCTACAGTTTGCGGCTTGAGTATGCCTTGGAAGGAAGCTTGAATTTTATAGCCTGGAGGGACATAATGGAGGTTGTGCTAGAGGATAATGGTTTGAAGGAGTTTGTTGATCATGAAATTCCTAAACCAGCGGCATCATATGCATAGAATTTGGCCAAATGGAGGAAGTATGTGGTGAAGGCGAGGTGGATAATCCTTGAAGGATTTTGAGACCACATTGTCTCGAGTCTCCATGGCAAGGAAACTATGTATGATATGTGGAAAACATTGATGGAATTGTATCAGAACAACAATGACCAAAAGGAAATTGGCACTGAAGGACAAACTTCAGAAAATCAAAATGGAGAAAGGTGAGACTATTCCAAAATACTTGAACAAGTTCACTCAATGTCGTGATGAACATGGAAGTGTTGGAATCACAGTTGCCAAGGATGATATGGTGTGCCTTTCTCTTCTAGGACTCCCAAAGAGTTGGCATAGATATCAGGACATTATCAATGGTCAGGAGAAGTTGCCAGATTGGGAATGATTGTGGTCAGATTTGATGCAGGAGGAGATTAAGAGGAACATCAGGGATGACTCTCCATCAAAGACTGATAATGAAGAGAACTTCGCCTTAGCGATTAAGGAGAAAAAGCGGAAAGGGAAATCTTCTCATTCCAAATCTGATTCTTATCATGGAGGTAAGAAGAAAGACATGATGAAAGTTAAGTGCTTTCATTGTCATGAGATGGGCTATTTTTCTACAAATTGTCCACTCAAGATGTCCAAGAAGAAGTCCTTAGGAGGAGTGGCGAGTGAGGCTTTAGCCTCTCAATTTGAATTGGAATTTTCCCTCATTGCATGCATGGTGTCATCAATGATAGGAAGTGTATGGTACTTAGACAGTGGAGCTTCATTCCACATGACTGGTGAAAAATAGTTATTCAATGACCTGGAGGAGAAAGATCTCCAGATGCATATCGAGATGGGTGACTATGAGAAGTATAGTGTTACTAGATTGGGCACGATTACTTTTCAAAGGGAACATAGGCCATAGTTCATCCTACTGACTTGGAATTTTATCTTACGAAGAGGAAGCCTTGCACTCTAGAGCAGAAGTTTCTTTATGCACAATATATTGAAGATCATTTTTAGGCATGTGGAAAACTTCCTTATAAGTTTGAAAGAAAGTGCATTGTTGAAAGGAAAGAGGGACTTTCAACAAAATAGTGAGAATGTTTTTCAAGAAAATGCATATTTAGATGCGTGGAGGGGCCTTCAAAAAGTGACAGAGGAAACCCACATTATTGAAAAAGAAAAATTTAGCTATTCCGGAAATTTAAATCATGATTTTTTTTGCAAGGAATGAGAAACACTTGAGCTTCTTGAAGACCATTACAATTTTCATGACTCTAGTAATTTTGTGAACAAGGAAGTATTTAGCTATAAACTAATCCACATAATTATTTCTTTGTTGATTTTATAGAGCCACCAATTTATGACTCATATGGTTCAAATGGAGAATTTAGTGCAAATTCTCAAGCTTAGTTGTTGGCAGGCAAAGATTTTTGTCAAGAGACGACATTACAAGAAAAACACCAACATTATGGAGAACAAAATTTGAACTGCTCATTTTAGTTTGAATGGTTGTCAGCATAAAATGAAAATCAAGTTTGCGACATTCATACCTCAAAAGTAGAGTTTGTGCAAAGGCAAACACAACTAAAACATTTCTTTGAATACCTGGTGGCATATATGATGGAGTCATATTTTTCTAAATTTTAAAAAATGTAGATTTTGACATATCAGTGGTTTGCAGTTGTAAGTATCCTATTCTAAAAAAGGATTTTTTGGCCCATTTGTTCTTTTATGGTTATATTACTTAGTTGCACAAAATTAATTTCTCTCACAATGTTATTCACATGGCTGCTTTGGAAATTTGCTTATACTTGAGCAAATCTGTGGGCGTAAATAAATAAGGTCAATACATGAGAATTTGGTTTATAGTAGTAGAAGTTTTGGTTTTAGTTTTATAGTTGATGAATAAAGTTCAAAGAGAATAAGGTTTTAGGGAGACTACACATTTCAAGGTTGCTTGCAAGCAGATTTAAGGTTTGACTCCAAGCCCAACAAGACTACCGGCATGTTGTTCTCAGTGTCTTGTGAGCCAGAAATTGTCCCTAGTCAGAGCCAATGTTGTAGCTCAATATTGCATAGTCAACATATTGGATCTTTTTAGAATCAAGGATGGCGATGAGTCTTAAATTTCTTTGCTGCATTGCATGATCAAATTTTTATAACTTCTATTAAAACAAAATTGTTTTTGGGCAAAAACTGGATTTTTATAAGCATTTTATTGCTCTCAGGCTAATTATGTAGAGGATTAATTTTTATTAAATTTATTGAGCTCGAGGCCCAATAATAGATTTCAATGAAGCTCCAAAATTAATTTTGGGAGAAACTAGATTTTTGTAAGCATTTTATTTCTCTCAAGCTAATCATGCGAAGGAGTAATTTTTATTAAAATTATTGATTTTGAGGCCTAATCTTCGAGTCCTCATTCCATGTTACATATATAATCAAATTCCACCAAATTTCAACGAAGCTCCAAAATTATTTTTGGGAGAAACTGGATTTTTGTAAGCATTTTATTTCTCTCAAGCTAATCATGCAAAGGAGTAATTTTTTTTAAAATTATTGATTTTGAGGCCTAATCTTCGAGTCCTCATTCCATGTTACATATATAATCAAATTCCACCAAATTTCAACGAAGCTCCAAAATTAATTTTGGGAGAAACTTGATTTTCGTAAGCATTTTATTGCTCTCGAGCTAATTGTGAAGAGGAGTATTTTTTATTAAAATTATTGGGCTCAAGGCCCAATCTCCAAGTCCTCATTCCATGTTACATATATAATCAAATTCCACCAACAACAGATTACAACGAAGCTCCAAAATTATTTTTGGGAAAAACTGGAATTTTATAAACATTTTATTGCTCTCGGGCTAATTGTGCAGAGGAGTAATTTTGATTAAAATTATTGGGCTTGAGAAAAACTGGAATTTTATAAGGAATCTTATAAGCATTTTATTCAGAGAAGTTATTTTTGTTAAAATTATTGGGCTCGAGAAAAACTTTTTGAATTATGCAATAATTTTTTATTAATAAGCATTTTATTGGTCTATTGTTAATTATGGAGAGGAGTCCAAACCCTCATTCCATGTTATATATATAATCAAATTCTAAATTCCAATGTAGAGGAGTTCTAATGTAGAGGAGTCCAAGCTAAAATTATGCAAAAAAGTCCAAGCCCTCATTCCATGTTACATATATAATCAACTTCCAATCTCCAAGTCCTTCATTCCATGTTACGTATATAATCAAAATTCATTCCATGTTACATATATAATCAAAATCCAATCCAATGCAGAAGAGTCCAAGCCCTCATATATATAATCAAATTCCAAATTCCAATGCAGAGGATTCCAAGCCTTCATTCCATGTTACATATATAATCAAATTCCAATCTCCAAGTCTGTCCAAGCCCTCATATATATAATCAAATTCCAAATTCCAATGCAGAAGAGTCCAAGCCTTCATTCCATGTTACATATATAATCAAATTCCAATCTCCAAGTCTGTCCAAGCCCTCATATATATAATCAAATTCCAAATTCCAATGCAGAGGATTCCAAGCCTTCATTCCATGTTACATATATAATCAAATTCCAATCTCCAAGTCTGTCCAAGCCCTCAAATATATAATCAAATTCCAAATTCCAATGCAGAGGAGTCCAAGCCTTCATTCCATGTTACATATATAATCAAATTCCAATCTCCAAATCTGTCCAAGCCCTCATATATATAATCAAATTCCAATCTCCAAATCTCCAAATCCTCATATATATAATCAAACCTTCATATATATAATCAAATTCTCCAAGCCCTCGTATATATAATCGAACCCTCATATATATAATCAAATTCCCCAAGCCCTCATATATATAATCAAACCCTCATATATATAATCAAATTCCACCTCATATATATAATATATAATCAAACCCTCATATATATAATCAAATTCCACCTCATATATATAATCAAATTCAAATTCCACCTCATATATATAATCAAATTCAAATTCCAATCCAGAGGAGTCCAAGCCAATTCCAATAATCAAATTTCTAATGCAGAGGAGTCCAACCCAATCCAATTCCAATGCCAATGGAGAGGAGTCCTAGCCTTCATTCCATGTTACATATATAATCAAATTTCAATCTCCAAGTCTTTCATTCCATGTTACATCTATATTCCAATCTCGAATTTTTAACATAGGAGTTTCCTTCATTCCATGTTAACATAGGAGTCCAAACCCTCATTCTCCAAGTCTTTCATTCCATGTTACATCTATATTCCAATATTGAATTCCTTCATTCCATGTTAACATAGGAGTTTCCTTCATTCCATGTTAACATAGGAGTCCAAACCCTCATTCTCCAAGTCTTTCATTCCATGTTACATCTATATTCCAATATTGAATTCCTTCATTCCATGTTAACATAGGAGTTTCCTTCATTCCATGTTACATATATAATCAAATTTCAATCTCCAAGTCTTTCATTCCATGTTACATCTATATTCCAATCTCGAATTCCTTCATTCCATGTTACATCTATATTCCAATCTCGAATTCCTTCATTCCATGTTAACATAGGAGTTTCCTTCATTCCATGTTAACATAGGAGTCCAAACCCTCATTCTCCAAGTCTTTACATCTATATTCCAATCTCGAAATTTTAACATAGGAGTTTTTCCTTCATTCTCCAAGTCTTTACATCTATATTCCAATCTCGAATTTTAACATAGGAGTTTTTCCTTCATTCCATGTTAACATAGGAGTCCAAACCCTCATTCTCCAAGTCTTTACATCTATATTCCAATCTCGAATTTTTAATATAGGAGTTTCCTTCATTCCATGTTAACATAGAAGTCCAAACCCCCATTCTCCAAGTCTTTCATTCCATGTTACATCTATATTCCAATCTCGAATTCCTTCATTCCATGTTAACATAGGAGTTTCCTTCATTCCATGTTACATATATAATCAAATTTCAATCTCCAAGTCTTTCATTCCATGTTACGTCTATATTCCAATCTCGGATTCCTTCATTCCATGTTAACATAGGAGTTTCCTTCATTCCATGTTAACATAGGAGTCCAAACCCTCATTCTCCAAGTCTTTACATC
>Ga0181473_100048_pt1 | contig 16678 bp, 12 predicted proteins | sample In2P11_FD_119089 | JGI IMG/M metagenome (GOLD analysis project Ga0181473, IMG submission 119089) | Clean room microbial communities from NASA Spacecraft Assembly Facility at Jet Propulsion Laboratory, Pasadena, California, USA -... ... | reverse complement strand
GTGAGGGACAAGACAAAGAGAAAATTCTTGGGCAATCTCCTCATCAAACCCTCGGAATTTCTCAAAAAATTTCATCATGTTTGCCCTTGTGAATACGTCCACTGCATGGGGGTGTGCATGGAACCTAGTGGAGTTAGTGGGATCCATTCTCATAAACCCTCCTATCATATTGCCTATGTTTTTTTTTTGTTTAAATATGGAGGTGGAGACGGAGAGTTTTTTGAAAAAGAAAAAAAATAGAGAAGGCAGAGCAAGGGAAAGAGTCCCCTAAGACTTTGGAAAGAGAGGCAGCAGCTGCCCTCAGTTCCCTCAGTACACCAGTCAAGCTAAAGAAGAAGAGAAAAAGATAGACCTCCACATATTTCAAGGCAAGGAAGAGAACAATAATTAAAATAGACAAACCTCAGCCCTCTTCAAAAGTTCCCATTACCATTGAAGATGAACCATTTGCTAAGGTGAAAGAGCCTCCCTCCAAGACACCTATCACATATGAAAGGGGACTCCAAGATCTTCTACATGGAAGGACATCGAAAGGAATGCAGGGTTTTGTGGCCAAAATGAGCAGACCGCATCAGAATCTTGGGATTCTAGGGAGGCCACTAGGGCCATAAAAGATGAGGAGATTGGCTAAGTTGCTCAGATGAATAGCAACACATTCAGTAGGGGGTGATGATGAGCCTCATAAACGGGTAATTATATGGGCTCATTTTACCTCCTAACCTGGTCAAATCAACCATTCTCTTAGATATTGCATGATTTTCTTATTATATTTATGCTTATAGAGTGAGTTGAGTTAGTTATGATGCCATGTGGTCTAACATGTGTTTAACGCAGATTATTGATGAATTTTGAGGTCAAATTCAATGATCCAATGGTAAAATGGAAGTAATAACTCGAAGTAGACAAATGAGAGGACTTATAGGAGGGAATCCCCCTCATTTATTACTCCTCACTTCGAATTCCCCTTCATTCAGCTCATAATACAAGTAGCCGAATCATGCACTAGAGGGCAGCTGAGCAAGTGGAGGATGATTGATAGTTATCTTGAGTTTCTGCAGCCAAGCCTCCCTGATTTTAAGGAAGTTGTTGGTAGCTTCACATGTATAAGTAGAGAGGCATAGGGCCTCATTAAGGTCAGATTTTTCTTATGTAAAATCTCCTCAAATTTTGAGCTTATTATTTTGTGACAGTTTCATGTAAATTTGCTATTTTTTGATAGTGAAGATGGAATCCCTTTTGAGCTAGCATTGAGTTACCTCAAAGGGCTGAAGCTCTTGGGTTAGGGCCAAATCCAAGTAGCCAAGGTTCTCTTTACTTGTATTTGTATGCTTACTTCAGTTTGTAGATTAATTTGCTGTTAGATGTATTTCTTTCATGGTTAAGAATAGGCTTCTTTTGATGATTTAGTAGTTTGCCTCCATTTGTGCTTTCTGAACTAGGTTGAGCAATGATCAGAAAAGATTCAAAAGGCTAGCAATAGTGCCTTGGCTTCTCTTCCTTCCTCTGGGACCATGATTTGAGGCAAAGATCCTCTTGCTGCCCCAAAAACACAAATTTTCCTCATTCATAGGACTTCTAGTGTTTGCAACATTTTAGTAGGTTAATAGTCAAATTTTTCTTTGCTTCAAATCCTCCTTGTCATGTTCACTTCTTGATTTGCAATATTCCTCTTTCATGCTTTCCTTTCTTGCAGCACTTCTTAGCATTTCTTTTCATAGAACATAGTTTAGACCATTTTTATGCAAAACTAAATGCACTCATTTCATCGTTTACTTGATCTTCTGGGTTAACTGTCAATTCCTTTGTAGCAGATCTCTTCTAGTAGTAGGATAGCTTATTAGCCACCAAATCCTCCATCTTATCCATGCCCTAAAGGTCTCCCAAACCTCACCTCAATTCTGTCCTAGTTTCCTTCATTTTTCATAGGACTTATTCCTCTCTCCTTGAGCAAACCCAATCATCTTTCTCTCTCCTAGTGGTTCATGGTAGACCATAGGTTCCCTAACACCTCCTTCCAACCCTCATCCACCTTTTCCACCCACTCTCACACCCTCAAAATAGAGGAAATTTCTTTTAGCCTCTTCCTGTAGGCCTCTTTTAATTTCCCTGTTTTCCTCGTGTAGTTTCCCTGTGTCCTCTTGTAGTTTTTCCTGTAGGCTTTCTTTCGAAGGCTGAGTGTGGGAAAAACCTCTAGAAGGCCCCCTAAGACCTCCTATGACCCATCCATACCATCTTCCTCCCTTCCAAGCTCCAAAACCACCCTTTACCACCACTTGTTCACTACCACACTCAAACACAAAAAATTAGATGCATGTTAAATTCAGATAAAAATACATAAAAATCCAAAAATATGTTTTCACTTATTTACTTCTAGAAATATCATGGTTAAATGTTGTTTGCTTTCTTGAGTAGGTAATGGCATTTCTTTCATGGTTTTCATAGTGTTTTTTGGCAAAAGTAGAATTAGCTTCTTAATTATGGTTTACTAGATCTTGCCTTACATTCCAGTCCTTTTCCTTTCTGCAATTAGAATAGCCTCAGTTGAGTAATATTTCTTTCTTTCATCAGATTTAGAGCTTCTTTTGAGATCTATAGAAGTTGGCTTGAGCTCCTGGTGATCTTGTGTTGGCTAACCAAGTGACAACCTGTAGTAAGAACTAGTACTTGTGCATACAACACTGATGCTTCCAAGTTTTTTACGAGCTACCGGGTTGATAAAATTAAAGTTGGCAGCCCAGGAATTGCAGCATTCTTACTGCAGCATTCTTGCTGCAATACTAGTGCTCACCAATAGGAAAGCAATGAAAAAATATATGAATAGTCTCAAAGTTTCCAAGAAAAGATAAAAAAGGTATTTGACAAAAAGTCTAAGCAATATAATTTCAAATTCGAGGGCAGAGTTTTAAAATGGGATGCCCACATTGAACATAAAGGTAAACATGGAAATTTTAACCATATTTGGAAATAACCATACGAAATTGTACCTTATCAAAGAAATAATACCTTTATTTCATAAGATTGAAAAGGAGAATTACTTCCTGGAGGTCAAGTCAATGGGTAGTTTCTGGAACATTACATTTCTTGAGAAAAAAATATTTCACTCTTTCATTCTATATATCTCATGAGCACGAGTATTGCAGCAAGGGTGCTATAACTCTTGGCTCTATCGACTTTACTTCATAAACTCGGGGTCCGTACAAACTTGGAGGTGACAATGTTGTATGCACAAATATATGTAATTGGTATACTCTTTGTCACTACTCAGTTTGGGCGATAGACCACTAGGGTTTGTCAAACCAACCTTCTATTGACTAGAAGAAGTTTGATTATCAACTTGGAGAGGGGGAATTTACCCAATTGGAAGAAAACAAATGTTGTCTATTGCATGAAGGAAATACTAAAAGAAATGCTTGCAAAATAAAATGAAATCCTTTATCTACTTTCTAACATACTTTGCTTGCAAAAGAACCCTACTTTAACACATGAGAAGTTTTAACTAATCTAAGAATGAAATCTAATCTAGAGAGTACTAACTTCTATGTGCAAGAATAAATATAAAAGAACTTTTTCCTTTTGATATTTTTCTTGAAAATATAAATCTTAATCTTGCTTAGTTCTTTTTCTGGAAAGACAGGTGTGGAGGAAAAGGAGTACAATGGTTCAGATGGCTTGGAGGGAAAGTATGGTCCTAATCATCACTTTTATTGATAATTTTTCTCAACTTGGGCTCAAAATAGGCTACTATAAGTTTTCCTACATGATGTCTACAGGAAGTACTAGTTCTCCTATTGGATCCCCTATTTTGCTACAGGAACAGACCGAAAGATTAAGGAGTGGTGTAGAAGGTAGGATGAGCTTGGAAAAGGAAAGTAAGGAGGGAATAAGGTATGAGATTGGTGGGCACTTACTTAGAACTCAAGCGAAATTTTTAATATGGTTGAATTTTCTCAACGGAGATTGCAAGTTTTCCTCATAAGAAAAGAATTAGAATTGAGACCTTAATGAATTTTGGCAATCATGGGTGGATATGGCTTAGCTAAGGCTGATGAGATGAGGTCCCCATACAATTTATAAACTCCTACAACAACACACATCATTCTTGGCATTTATAAATGAATTCATTAAAAACAGAAAGGGTTTATTCAAATAGAGGAAAAAAGGGTTATCACCATTTATTTTCTAAGTGCATGCACGGAAGTTCTTGAAACCAATATGAAAGTGAGATGAAATTAGTGAAAAACCTAAGAGATCAGAAATATAAATTGTAGCTTACACTATGTGTTGATGGTGTTGGACTCGCCAACATGTTAGGGGATCTCCCTGGTAAGAACTACCAATTAGACCTTAGACCGTTTGGTGTAGGATTCCTAGCAGTGGGCTGTACGGTAATGCCTTGAATGCGATTTCACACAGAGGAAAGTAGGATAACTCTATTGGTAGCAAGGGTGTGATAGATGCAGTAAGTCAAGGACAGTGCATGAGAGATTCTAATACACTAAGGATGAGGTGATTGCACCCCTTGGAAACCTGTAGTAGTACACAGCCTGGAAGGGAACACACAAGAGAAGATGCATCACATGCTAGAATTCAAGTTAGTGAGCAATCCAAAGTGATGGTTAAACCAACAACACATTTAAGAAATATTGATACATACTTATATAGAATAGTCTATATATGCATGCCTAATAAAACCAATACATATATCATTTAGAGTAAACTAGATAGCATAGAATACAATACAACATATGCATGAAAAGTTTTGGCTCTTGTTATTTTAAGAAGTGTAAGTTCTAGTCACACAATATATCCATGTCCAACCACTAGTTCCAATAGTGGAACATTACAACCACAACTGCCTGCTCCTCCAAAGAGATGAACCAGCTCTGCGTAGTTGAGAAGCCAAGGCTTGTTACAATACTATCCAAGCTTTCTCTAGATACTCCTGTTTGAAGTTTCACTGAGCAAAAGCCTCTATAATGAGTTATGAGGGAATATTTATAGAAACGAGTGGGGTAACCCTTGACATTCCCCTTTCTGACTATTCAACTATCCTCATGACTCTTCATCTACTCTATGATTGTTACATCCAACTATCAACACTTGACTTACACTTGACAAGACATTACATTACAATGCATGTGTGCCCATGTGGAACGAAATGGCCTAAGAACGTTGTGCAATACATCACTGAAACTTTGTCCATTGTGGTGAGACCAACTCGACGACATGCTTGTGATGGTGAAAGTGGTGAGATTATGCCAATCTTGGTCATCCGTGATGGTGTGCATGCATGATCCAGGTTTGGGTGTGACAAAGTACCCTTCCAAGACCTTTTACTTCCATGATGTGTTAAATTGCATCTTTAAAAAAACATAAATGAATACATTTGCAGGAACATGGCATTCATCAACACATGAAAACATAAGCCATTGATAATGCAGTTCATCCAGGAGGGACTACATCTCTGGGCCCCAATGTCAAGATGGTGTACATGCGCTGCATTAAGTGCTACCAATAGTGATGATGTACATAAGATGTGATGTCACTATCATACAAGGAAAATGCCCTCATGCAGGAGTGTCTCCAAGAGATGTTCTGCTATAGGAACTCTCAGTCAAAAGGACTCTTATCAGTATGACATAAACTCATGCATGATGAGCACCCCACCAACATGGCATAAAAGAGATCTGAATGCAAACGTACATGGTGAAAACATGAGTATCCAATCAACATAACGACAAAGGGACCTAAAAAAAAGCATGATGAATTATGACAACAAGTACATCCCACATATTATTTCACTTCACATCAACCAAGAATCATGAAACAAGTAAGAAAACAAGATCCCACATCAAACATCAAACAGGGATCTGTACAACACAGTGCATAGAAAAATAAGTACATGAACACACTACATATACCTCACATCCTAGAACCATCTGAAGAAAATATCCATTTCTTCTGGTAAGCTTCCTTCAACTACTATTCATGATGCGGCTTGCTGTGATGCTATTGTCATCATATCTTGATTTCTTTTTCTACGAACAACTTGATGTCTTTGTGGATAGGCAAGTCCATAGACACTAGATTGATTGCATCCCCATGTGTGCTCTGAATAGTGTCTTCAAATATTTTCTCTTGGAAACCATTATACATATATTGCCAACAGGTATATGAACACCTGTGATACCTGGAGACATGGAAACACTCATGGCAAGAAATTTGTCAGTCAAAAACCAAAATGAACTTGAGAAATGAGTTGCAACATACTTGTGTTACTGATCACGAAGGTCACACAATTTTGGCTCGAAGGTCAGGAGACTGAATGCCAAAACTGTGCAAGGCACAATCTAGCATGCTAAGAGGCTGACTGACTACTAGACTTGTGGAATGCATAGTCTAGTCTAGCCGCTGACTACTAGAATTGTGGAATGCATAGTCTAGTCTAGCTGCTGACTGCTAGAATTGTGTAATACGCAATTCCATCTAGGAGTGATTACAGGTTTAGGGACTGCATTATGCAATTTTCTAGGCTAGCAGTCACTGTCCCTCAAAAATGTGTAAAACATTCCTAGAGGATAGTGCCTAGGTAAAAATACACATTTTTGGAGAGGAAGACAGAGCCTTCCTTCTTCGGATTGCGCAATGCTGTCTCAGTGAAGGCAGAGTTTGGACCAAGGTTGGCGAGACTCGCCGATGGGCAACTGAAAGTGAATGTGAATACGAATGTATGGTCATACTAAGTGTAAGCATAAGTGAATGATCATGCATCCAATCTCTGAATAACAAATTCAGAAAATGGAACAACATGCATGTGGGTGAGGCGAGTAGCAGAATCGGTGACCATTCATGAAAAATGGTTTCATGCATGAGAAAACAATGAGATATTAATGAAAACTAAATTAGTGCTAGTATGTATCAAAATGACAACAAGCTCTCACTCAAATCAAGCAGACAACATTCATACAAAGCGAAACACAAAAAGTGCTAGAAATGCAACACAAGATAGGGAAAGTAGGCTTACCCGAAAATAGTTGAGTTGGATGTGCAGACAACTCCTAGATGTGATGTGGGATGTTAGACCTACAAGGTTGATGTGATAAAATGAGCTCTAGAGAGTCCGTTGATGAATTTTGATGAATCGATGTTGTGACACACGTGCCACAAATCTAGGGAAAGTGACACTTGGTGGGACATTTTTGAGATGGTACTTGCATGTAACCTCCAACTTCTAAAAACAGATCCTTGAATCAAGGGATGCCTTTGCATGTTGCCTCGGGAGAAGCAGTCCATGAATGAAAGTTAGTTTTGCTTGGTCTTGAAGGGAACGAGTCAACTCAGTTGCACATGTAAGAGATTACCCAACTATTGGAAGAAAATTGATTTGGATTTAAACAAGAATGCAACAAAATATAGAGATAACCATACACACAAAGATGTAGCAGAAATAATACATCATTTCATTAATCTGAAATACTGAAATATTCTTACAGACAAAAATGGAAATAAACTACCTAGGGCGATGGTATCTTATCTCTAAGAAGAGATGTGGCAGCTACATGCCTCTGAACTATGTTACAATGAGGATCGAAGACCTATTTATTGTCGAGAAACAATGGAAAACCCTAAACATCCAAAAACCTAACCCTAGAAGATGAAATTCCAAATTGTGGCCTTGTTTGGGTAAATTGGTACATCAACTTCCCAGGGTCGTAACTTTTGCATACAATCTTAGTTTGAAATGCATAATATCTTGTTAGGAATATATATCTGAGAAGTACAACTTCGAGAAGAGAAACATTAGTCGAGGCACCCATGTTGCTCCTAGTTTTTCCAAAAATGTTGTTTAGGGCTGCAAAACGGCTTCAGAAGTTGACGACCCAAAAAACTACTAAAAATATTAAACTATGATACATTTAAGGAAACCGAAAAGCTGAAAGAAATAATGGTGGGGGTCCAAATGGACTTGGTAGGTGGCCACCAATATCCACCTAGACCATTCCTCCCCCCTTAGGAAGCAATGATCCCCATTGCGTTGAGTTCCTCCATCAGATGAGGAAACTTCTGCTTAACTTGGTCCCTGGTTAGCCACTTGCCCTGGTGAAGGAGTTGACCTACTTTGACAACTTGATACCGTTGGATATTCTACTAGCAAGTGTGTTTGATCTATGTGTCCATGATCCAATCAGTTGTAGCTTGTTCCATGCAATCTAGATTTAACTTTGTGGGTGTGAGTTGTTCTGCAATGTTGGATGTGTCTAGTAGTAGTGGAAAGTATGGGTGAAGGTAGTCCACATGGAACACTGGGTGCAGGCCAAGGAATGGGGGAATACTAAGCTCAAATGCATTATCTCCCATAGCCTTGGTAATGGTGTAAGGACCATATCAGAGTGATCTGAGTTTCTGATAGGCTTCGGTAAGGATTTCCTATTGCAAATGCAACCAGACTTTGTCGCCCACCTGAAACTTGTGTAGCACCTGATGTTGATCATATCGCTACTTGTACTTGGCATTTGTTTTCTCTAAAATGTCATGGACCTGATGGAGAATATGTTGGATGTGCTCAATGAAGGTCTTTGTCTTATCTGTTTCGAACTGGACATGAGCTAAATCTGCATGAGTAGTTGCAAATGGCATGGCCACATCAACGGGACATAGTAGCTAGAATCCTAGGCCCATCTGAAAAGGGTTGTGGCCAGTCGAGCTGTGGAGAGCTCAATTGTAGTTGTTCTGAACATAGGGGAGGCTATCGTCCCATGTGCTTTGATGCTTTGAGTTGTACATTCACAGAATGTGTACGATCATCCTATTGACAACCTCTGTCTGGCCACCAGTTCGAGGATGGAAGGTTGTGGATTTAGTGAGTTTGGTGTCCAACATTGACGAGAGACTGGAACAAAATGTATTTAGGAACCTGTTATCCTGATTTGAGATGACACATTGTGGGATCCCAAAGTGTACCCACACTCGTTCAAAGAAGAGTTTAGGAGTGGCTTCTGCTGTGATATTCTTCTTGCAAGCCACCATAATGGCCATCTTTGAGAACCTGTCAATGACCAAAAAAACACAATTGTTTCCACACTTAGTGGAAGGAAGGTCTGACATGTAATCCATGGAGATGGATTCCCAAGGTCGAATGGGGGTAGGTAGCGGGGTATAGAGGCCTTTCTTCCTAATGGTCAGTTTCGCAATTGCCTAGGCAATGCATGATGTGATGTACTTCCTGACATTCTGTTGAAGATTCGGTCAATAAAAATACTTCTACAATACTGCCACCATTTTCTTTACCTCAAAATGCCCAGCAACTTAACTATAGTGTGCTTCCCAAATCATCTTGGCATGCTCACTTGAAGGAACACAAAGGTGACCTATGTGGCATAATAGGGCATCCTGGAGGTGAAAATATAGAAAATGCTCACCATCCAAGAGTGTCTAGTATGTCTGGCCAAATTTTGGATTTCCTTTGTAGAGAAGTAGCCAATCAAAAGTCTCATGCCCACAAGAGTTGAGCACGGTGGTTAATGCCATGATCAGTGGTCGACTCAAGCAATCTGCAACATTATTGATGCTACCCATCTTATACTTGATATTCAAATGGAACTATTGTAGGTATGTGGACCACTTCTAATGGCAATCATTTTGCAATTTCCCTTGGGTCTGTATGAACTGTAGGGGTCGATGATCTGTGTGGATGACCGTTTCGTTCCCCAAAATGTAATGCTTCCATCGTCGGGAGGTTTGTATAATGGAATACATCTCTTTGTCATAAGTGGGATACTTTCGGATTGTGTCTAAAAGTGTCTCACTGTGATATGCTAGTGGATGCCTATGTTGAGTAAGGACTGCCCCAATAGCATAGTCAGAAGAATCTATCTCGACCTTGAATGGTTGTTGCAAATCTCGTAATGCCAGCAATAGTGCCGAGTAGAGGTGATATTTCAACTGTATGAATGCCTTCTGATGAGATTTAGACCAAAAGATTTTTTCTTTCGCTCCTCCCTTGGTAGCTTGACTCAAGGGCCAAGTGATATGAGAAATCCCAACATGAACTTGTAGTAGAAGTTGGCAAGACCTAGAAAGTTGTGGAGCTCTGTCAGAGTGGTTGGAGATGGCCAATCCAGAAAGACTTCTATCTTGGTTGGATCTACATGCACCCCCTATTCATCAATAATGTATCCCAGATACTAAACTTGGGTCATGCCAAAAGTGCATTTCTCCAAATAGGCATGTAACTTGTGTTTCCGCAATGTTTGGGGAACCTGTCGGATGTGGTGGAGGTGCTCTTCCCAACTTTCAATGAAGATCAGGATATCATCCAAGTATATCACTACAAATGAGTTCATGAATGTCAATACGATGTGATGCATTAGCCTCATGAAATTTGCAAGAGTATTCATCAATCCGAAAGGCATAACCAACCATTCGAAAAGTCCCTCCTTGGCTTTGAAGGAAGTCTTCCACACATCGGAGGGTTTGATTGGTACCTGGTGATATCCTAACTTCAAATTGATCTTACTAAAATATTTTCCCCCATTCAGTTGGTTTAGGAGGTCTTTAATACCTATCACAAACAGTGATCTTGTTCAGCGCCCGAGAGTCAATACAGAGTCTCCAAGTCCCATCTTTCTTCTGTACCAACACGATCAGGCTTCCACAAGGTGATGAACTCAGATGAATGTGACCTTTCTGAAACAACTCCTGAATCTGCCTCTTGATTTGATTGTTCTCCAGCATAGAGCACCGATAGGATGGCCCATTAGGCAGCAATGCACCTGGTGTCAGATTGATGGATTGCTTGACTTGACATGTTAGAAAAATATTATATATGATAGAAAAATGAATGACATATAATATGTGGAAAAACACAAACACATAAAATGAGAGAGACACAGATATACATGGTTCACCTAGTTTGGGCTACATCCATCCGAATAGCTAGTCCTTCCTTTCTATTATCTAGCAAAATGAAGAGACACAACCTACAACAGATCCACTGTAATATCCTCTCTTTTCTCTCACAGCCTCACCTATCTGCTTCTCACTCTGAGAATACACATATATACAATAGCCTCAATACAATACCCTCATACAAAGATAGGGGTTGCCTTCTAGGAAAAAAAACCCTAAACTAAACATAAATTCTACTGTTAAATCATCCGCCTAATGAACGGCCCAGATTGACTAGAAATTACTATACTTTTACAAGGAAATTTTACATCTGTTTTTAGCTTCAAGGTTCTACCCCCTAAACCCTCGCCGAGGGATCACTTGCCCCCAGAGCCCCCAGCCGAGGAGAATGCCCCCCCCCAAATCCCCGCGGAGGGGACAAGTCCCCCCCCGCACCCCCCCACATGGAGGGGTGTACAATCTTCCTGGGGTATACATTCAGCTGAAAAAAGACCTCTAAATTAGGATAATAATCATGCTCCACACCCAACATGACATTGCAGAGGAACCCCTATGGGGGGGGGTGAAGATGTCCTTGTACTCCTTCATGACCTTGTCCATTTGTAGTTGTTGTGTAGAGGGGCCCTCTCTAGAGATCATGGCCACCATCTTCTTCTTTCCATGACGGCGTATCAACAGGAAAAAAATTTCTTGGCTTTGGAAATAAGCTTACTACATTGTTTTGCAGTAACCAAAGAGATGGCAATAGGTGGTGCTACCTTCGCTATCCTGTACAACTTATTTCCCAAAATAACAATAACAACAGGGGGCCTTGATTCATACATGACATGTCGCTCCCACAAGTATGGTTTTCCTAGTAATACATCACAAACTTCAAGGGTGGAAATGTCGCACAATACCTCATTCATGAAGGGCTTGATGTTGTATGGAAGGCGACACTACTGGCTCATGCAATGATCCCATCCTTGGTGAAGCCACCCGATGGTGTACAGTTGTGGATGTGTTGTGGTCAGTAAGCCCAACTGCTTCACAACCTCTTTTGAAATAAGGTTCCTTTGGCTCCCACTATTGACAATGAACTGTAGCGGGGAGCCCTTTACCCATATCGTGGAGTTGAAGAGATGCTCCTCCTCCTCTAGATCTTCGGGTTCCTCCTTTTGGATCTTCTTGGTGGCAACAATGGAGTTGGGCTCTGAATCGATAATCTGCTTCACTTTGTCATTCCCCTTGTCAAGTTCTAACTCAGAGTCAGAACTTGCATCTGATTCTAAAACCTTTAGCTCAGCCACTAGTGACTTCTTGGCTAGACACTCACTTGTGTTGTGAGTGGAGTTCTTATGGAACTCACACAACTTTCCCAAGTCCTTTTTCAATTTTGTGGTGTTATTCTTTTCTTGCAACTTTGGCAAATTGTGTTGGGTCACCACGCCCTAGCTTTGTCCATTGTTTTTCTATTTGGGGGCACCTTTCCCTTTCCTTGGATTTGTAGATTCAGAGTCTCGCTTCTTCTGTTTAAACATTTGCTCGACCCTGATGACATATCGATATGCAGTGTCGAGCAAGGAGATGTTCAAGAATTCTATTTCTTCTTGGATGTGCTTGTGTAGGTAACCACGGTATTTGAGTACCAAATGCTACTCCAAATCCTTGATACCCAACTTTGTGCAAAGGGTATGGAAAATATTGGTAAACTCCAACACGTCTTGGTCCCTTCCCTGCCGCAGCATGGTCCACTTTATGTATTGATCCTCATAGATTCTGATAGGGTAGTACTACTCCTTGATGGCATCTTGAAATGAATTCCAAGTCAGTGTGACAAAAAATAGTAAGTTTGTACTTTCATGCTTCTTCTCGCAGTAGGTTTCGCACTAGTCCTTGACATGGGGGGGCCGCTTTGAGTAGAGCAAAAATAATATTTTCTTGACTAAAAAAATCATGAACAAAAAAACAACCCTCTAGTAGATTTAACCATTTATCGATGGCATCTGCGTATATCTGATCCTCAAATATGGGAAATTCAAAATTAACTTGTACATTAAATGGTGTGGCATTTCTAGAGTGGTTGTTGGTAGCCGATGTGTGGCCCCTAGGTAGTCATTGAAGGATCTGGGAAAAGTTGTCCATCATCATGTTCCTTTGTCACTCGAGGGCTTCTTCGAGCAAGATTTTAATAGGATCTCCTACCCCCTCATCTTTATTTTCATTCACCATGGGAGGTCATCAGGATTTGCGAGGCTGGTCTTGCAAAGGTTCGACCAGTTCAAGCCCTAACTCCTTATATCCCAACCTCATTAGGGACATGCAAAGAAAAACAAAGAAAAAGCAGACCGCTCTGATACCACTGATCTGGATTTAAGCAGGAATGCAACAAAATATAGAGATAACCTTATAGATAAAGATGCAGTGGAAATAATACTTCATTTCATTAATGTAAAATACTGAAATATGCTTACAAGAGGAAATGGAAATAAACCAACTAGGGCGATGGTAGCTTATCTTTGAGAAGAAATGTGGTAGTTACATGCCTCTGAACTATGTTACAATGAGGCTCAAAGGGACATTTATTTTTGAGAAACAATGGAAAATCTTAAACATCCAAAAACATAACCCTAGAATATGAAATGCCAAATTGTGGGCCTCATTTGGGTGAATTGGTACATCAACTTCTTAGGGCCGTAACTTTGGCATATGCTCTCCATTTTACGTGCACAACATCTCGTTAGAAAGATATATCCAAGAACTACAACTTTGGGAAGAGAAAAATTGGTCCATAGACCCATGTTGCTCCCAATTTTCTCCAAAAACATCATTTGGGGCCTCAAAATGGCTCAAGAAGTTTAGGACTCGAGAAACTACTAAAAATAGTAAATTGTGATGCAGTTAAGGAAACTAAGAAACTAAAGGAAGCAATGGTGGGGGTCCAAGTGGACTTGGTGGGTGCCCACTAATATCCACCTAGATCAAAAAAGTGCATTTTTTGGCTAGGAGCTGGGTTGGCTGCCTAGAGAATTTGTATAATTCTTTGCAAAGTAGCTAAGTATTGTCCAGGTTTGTGTAAATTCTGGGCTAAGCAGCCCTGCTGGAGAAAATTAGGTAGTTTTCTTTGCAAGGGTTTACTGGTAGAATTCCACAATTCTAGAGCCCAGTAGGCTGCCTGTCAAGATTGCGCAATTTCTAAATGGAAGGCTGGTTGCCCTCCAGAATTGTGCAATTTCTTGGGGGATTTTCTCAGCTTGCATTTGGACCAAGTCTAGATGAATAGCCTATGAGGGGAATGAATCAAGCTGTGATTGACATGCTGCCTTTGTACAAGAAATACATTGAATCTTGTGTACTTGATGAAGCAAGACAAGGTGCTATGAAAGGTTGGAAAGAAGGCTCCAAAAAGAAGCTAAGGAAAAAAAATTGGAGGTTGGTTATAGTTGCTAGAACACCTATGAAATTGAAAGGTAATGAACTAATTGTAAGAAAACCCTAGACTACACAAAAAGCAGGAATTCTGTCTTTTTGGGTTGTATGAGAAGTGTTCCTCAAACCATGATCCCTCAAAGGGAGAAATGAGGTGAAAAACACTTGTTGTCGGCCTCTTCTGGAATTTATTCTTATCACTACAATGCTACTATTTGAGCTATCCACAAATGAAAGAAAAGTAATTAAACCTACCAATACTTGCAAATTAACAACACCAAAATCAGTTTAGCAACTACCTATGAATATAAAATAAGCATACATATACAACAAAAGGAACCTTTGCTGCTAGGGTTGGTCCGTAACCTATGAGCTTCATCCCTCTAAGTCAATTCAATAACACATATTTCATTAAATTTGGAATTAAATGGTGGATCTAGAATTTCAAAACAGCCAAAAAGCTAAATTCTAGTCATTGTCCTTGTAATAACATATTTCCAAATTTAATGGAATATGTGTTCAATGCTAGATCAAGTGAATGCTTCTCATTTTAATTAAATAAATAAGAAATACATAAGAGTGCTTGGTTACAATGCTTCAACTTGAAAACTTCTTAGCTATCTTAAATAAAAAAATTGAATCCTAATGAGGCTTTAGGCCTCTTGATTTATACAACTGAGGTTACCAACAATTTCCTTAAATTTAGGGAGGCTTGGCTCCAATGTCGAGATCAATTGGTCTTCAATTGTCACTGGGTTGGCTGCCAATAAACTTCATGACTCAACTGCTGGTAACTCGGAGCTAATGAGATTTGATTAAGGAATATTTGAGTGAGTGAGGAGTTAAGGTGGGAAATCTTGTCTCCTATAGTCCCTCTTTCTTGTCTCCATTCGAGTTCCTCCACTTTAATTAGCCAAAATTTTCTCCAAAACCTGCAATCAATGCTCATTAGACCACTAGACATGACATCTCATCTTTACTCTCATCATTAAGAAAAACATAATTAAAACATGTAAAGAATGATGAGAAAAGTTTATTTTAGTAAGATGGAGGTGCATTAAGGTCCATATAATTTAACCATTGATGAGCCTCATCATCACCCCCCATTGAAAATGTTTCTCATCCTTTGAGCAACTCAATCTATGGCCATGTCCTTCATTGCTTTGGTCACCTCCCTGACATTCTAGGCTTCTGTTGTAGTCTCCTACTCTTATGGATAAATCCCTCCATTCCTCTCTATTTATTCCCACTTCTTTCTTGCTTCTTCTTCCTTTCTCCCTTCTAACATACCTAAAATAAATGGTGGGTTGAGTTTCAATCCAACCCAATTGACTTTGAGTCTCTGTAACATTTTCTAATACATTGGGACTCTCTCTAGGCCATCCCTAATTCTATCAGGAGAATGATATTCTTTGATATTTAGGTTGTAGGGTAAGGTGATCCATCTCCTTTAGCAAGCTTGTTAGCTCTCATCTCCTAGAAATCTTAGCATGTATTCAAACTGAGTGACTTCTTGTTCTTGTACAATAAGGTATCATGGTGCAAGCTTGGGATCATTTGCAATGAGGTTGTGAGTGATGATGACAACCATTGAGTTAGTCTGTTCTAATCTGATGAAAAGGGGTTCTTTTTCTTCTCTTGCCAATACCCTTTTCATTTATGTATATTTAGATTCCTTATGACACATCCAATATGCCAAGGCCATTAGTTGTAAGTCCCCTAGCTTTGGATTAGGGTCCCTGATCCGGATCTTGGGAGGAGGCCCCTAGGATCTAAAAAAATTTGAAATGGATCTTGGGGGGAGAAACCCCCAAGATCTGAAAACTTGAAATGCGAGAAGAAAAATATGAGAATGCCCAATAAACAAAACCACAAAGAAACTTTTTATTAAAACCCAAGTGGAAATAAACTAGCTAGGGTGATGGTAGCTTATCTCTGAGAAGAGATGTGGTGGCTACATGCCTCTGAACTGTAAAGGCTACATTGTGGTGGACAATCTGTCCTTTTACAAAATGTGACTTGTTACTTATAGTATTTTTCAGTTACAATACCATGGGTCAATGAATACCATGGGTGGATGTTACAATACCATGGGCAAATACCATGGGTGAAAGAATACCATGGGTGGATGTCACTTACAATACCATGGGTAAATTCCATGGGTCGATGAATAATATGGGTGGATGAGTACCATGGGTTGATGCCATTTTCCATTCGGACCATTCCTCCCTCCTTAAGAAGCAATGGTCCCCATTGTGTAAAGTTCCCTCCTGCAAAGCCTTTGTTGAATATGAAGAGCCACTGAAGATAAGGGAAAGGTGCCCCCAAATAGAAAAACAATGGACAAAGCTAGGGCGTGGTG
>Ga0181473_100045_pt1 | contig 16891 bp, 14 predicted proteins | sample In2P11_FD_119089 | JGI IMG/M metagenome (GOLD analysis project Ga0181473, IMG submission 119089) | Clean room microbial communities from NASA Spacecraft Assembly Facility at Jet Propulsion Laboratory, Pasadena, California, USA -... ... | reverse complement strand
ACTACTTCACAGACCACCAACTAATTATATTAACAGTTAGAACTAGTTTAACTGCTTACAATTGAAATTAACTCAACCTAGGCTCCTAAAATTTAGGTATCACTACAAACAATTGAACTTCATGCCCTTAACTCAAATTAACTGAGCTAGACTACTATAAAATAGGAATGAACTAAAGAAAACTAAACCTAAACTCATTAACTCGAATTGGGTGTTCTTAACTGAATGACAAGAGCCATGTCAACTCAATCAACTCCTCTAAGTAGTCTGCTAATGTGGAATTTCAATTTTCCTCAATTTGATTAACGAAAAATCAAAATTGAGACTTTCTTGCTACATTTGCAACATATATATAACCAATGGGGTGAAGTTCAATTGTTTGTAGTGATACCTAAATTTTAGGAGCCTAGGTTGAGTTAATTTCAATTGTAAGCAGTTAAACTAGTTCTAACTGTTAATATAATTAGTTGGTGGTCTGTGAAGTAGTAGGACATAAGTATAAATTAGATATCATATATTCAATAGATTGATCAACTAATAATTAGCTCATGCACACAAAGAATATGAATTTCCCAGTTCTGGTGGAGTTTCCAAGGCAATTAACTTGTAGTTATAAACTAGTTGAGTGTACAAGTGTTCCATGAGGTAAGGTGATCAACCCTGAGGAATTGTGCAAGAATTTTGGAGGGAATTCCTAAATAATAGGGACCTATTTCCTTAAGAATTGTGCAAGGAAATAGGTGCTGAATAAGAGGAACAAATTGATTAAGTCTCGGTTAGAGCTTCTTAGTTTGCAAAGAGATTGACTGTTCACTTGCAAGTTGTGCTTAGTTGAGAAAAGAAAATGTAATACATCTCTATTCATCAGATTAATGAAATCAAGCATTGGTGCTTTTAATAGTTTTATTTCCTCAAGAAAAATACTATTTGCATGTGTGTGATTTCTTATTGCATGTCTGATATTTTTGTTCTAAAAATTGAATTAATGTCGGCATAGTAGTAGAGTAGATTTATGTGTGATTTTAATTAAAACTTCATGAGCAATTACAAATCTACATTGTAATTTCTACATGGTATCAAAGAAGGATTCACATTAGAACCAATTATTGAAGTCCTCATGTACAATTATCATTGAAAAAATAATGAGTTGTTAGGAGTCAGAGTTATGGAGCCCTACTTCAGGGAAGATCCAGAAGACCCTATGTGCAGAATTATCAATGGAGCTAGAAGGCTTCTAGTGGGTAGATCAATGAGCCAATGTTTAGTGACACAAAAAGGAGTTTTGATCATTGAAATTTGTATATTGAGGAGAAGAGAGATTTCCCACAAGGAGATCGAGTCTCATAAGGAGTATAGTTTTAGAGGGATCATCCCTATGGAAGCTATACTTCAGGATCTGGGGAGACTAGACTCATTATTGCATTAGTTGCAACAATAGTGTGGAAGGATAAATAGAGCAATAGAAAAAACAGTATGAGTAGATCAAAGCTTTCATTTAATGAAACTATACCTCCTGGTGTGGGGTGGGGCGATGTAGAGCCCTGGTCCCAAAAGTGTAGAAATTTTGGTAGAGTCCATTAAAGCATTCTCATCATGGATCATTAACTTGCTAGAGGATCCCATAGTATTCAGTAGCAGGAGGATAACTATAGTCAAAAACTACGGATTGTAGAGGAGTGTTGATAGTAGAGAAGGAGGCTCAGTAGAAGAGTCAACAATAACACAATTTTCGCAGTAGATAGTTTCATACATAGTTGATTCAATTTGTTTTTATTTTATGCTTCTCAGTTGTAGATGTTGCAGTAGCAACAACAATAGTGAGATGTGTTGCATGTAGTACATTTCACAAGTGCAGGATAGGTGTGGTTGATAATCAATTTCTTGCTGAGAGGGAGTGTTGAAAATGTATCAAGAAAGTCTCAATTTTGATTTTACCTTAATCAAATTGAGGAACTCAGAAATTCCACATTAGTAGACAACTTGGAGGATTTAATAGAGGTGACATGGCTCTTGTCACTCAGTTAAGAACAATAAATTCGAGTTAATGAGTTGAAGTTCAATTTTCTTGAGTGGATTCCTATTTTATAGGATTTTGGCTTAGTTAATTTGAGTTAAGGGCATGAAGTTCAGTTGTATGTAGTGTTTCCCAAATTTTAGGAGCCTAGGTTGAGTTAATTTTAGTTGTAGTTAGTTAAACTAGTTCTAACTATTAATAGAACTAGTTGGTGGTTAGTTAAGTAGTAGGACATATGTCTAACTCATAGATCATCTATTTAACCAATCAATCATCTAATAATTATCTCATGCATGCAACGAATATGAGTTTCCCAGTTGTGGTGGAGTTTCCAAGGCAGTTAACCAACAATTGTAAACTAGTTGAGTGTACAAGTGTGGCATGAGGTTCGGTGATCAACCCTGATGAATTGCACAAGAATTTTGGAGGAAATTCCTAAATAATAGGGACCTATTTCCTTAGGAATTGCACAAAGAAATAGGGGCTCAAGTAGAGGAAGAAATTTAGTAAGTCTGGGTTAGAGCCTTTTAGTGAGCAGAGAGATAGGTTATTCACTTGCAGGTTGTGCTTAGTTGAGAAAATAAATTGTAATAGATCTCTATTAATCAGATTAATGCAAGCAATAATTGGGGTTTTTTAGCAGTTTTCTTTCCCTTGGAAAAATACTATTTTCATGTGGTTGGTTTCTTATTGCATGTCTAAGATTTTTGTTCTAAATTGTGAATTAATGTCTGAAGAGTAGTGAAGTAATTTGTGTCTTGTGATTTTGATTAAAAATTCATGAGAATTTGCAAATCTACATCGTAATTTCTACAATACACATCCTCATTGTATAAGCAATTGAATTTTTACCTTGGTTCCTCACGCAAGGCATTTGAGAGACAAGCTAGTTCTTTTGGGGAGCAAGTGGTGGCTCCAATGTGACACTATTGGAGCTAGTGGTGTTCGTCGTATACATGTGTCCGAGGAATTTTACTTAACATATGAAGCCTGATGAACAAAACATTCTGCATGCATGGATTATGAATGTTTGTAAGACTGTTCTATGAATGTTTATGATTCATTTTTGTTTTCACCTGTACTAAAGTAGTTGAGCTATTTCAACTATTTTAGTGCTTATCATATTGAGAATGTGTTGTAGTGGTTGCAATGCCCCTGACATATTTGTGGAATATTCCACTAGATGTTAGGCGGATATCTCTCATTTGTATGTGTTTATACTATAGTGGTACTATTACCTCTCTCTTATAGGCTCACTTTATTTTCCCTCTACAGTAGAAGAACCTTAACACACGTACAATTGAACATTCACCAAGCACACTTACTTGTTCTTGAAAGCACACATGCATTTCTCTATCTTGATGACAGTTAGAGGCAAGGAAAATCTATAAGAATATATAGAAACTAGGTCAATACTTTGGATGGGGCTCTTATTCCAAACGATGTGAGGTCTAAATGAGACTTCACATCGGGGATACCCCCTTGGTTGATGTATTTCTAGAACCATCAAATAATGGTGCTAGAAGGAGGGTCAGATGACAAGTTGTGCCCATTGAGTCTGTTTTGAATCTCTTATCGTAAATGGCTCATCCTCAAATCATACTCCCAGGGTGTTTTTCCAACCTATCCCCAGATAAAAATTTAATCCTCGATGATCCTCTTTATCAATTGTCTCAATTAAAGTTTGATGGGGAGGATGGAACATCCATAATTGAGCACATTTCTAATTTTATTAAATTTTGTGAATACTACAAAATCAATGACGAATATTTTTCTTGTGTGGATTTCTTCCTCACCCTTGAAGTTCATGTTAATCGATGGTTTCATACCTTATGATATTATTCCATCCATTTTTTTCATCATTTCCTCAAGGAGCTTTATCAAGCCTTCAATAGGTATGATTACTAAGATGTTATTAAAAGAATTAATCAGTTAAGAATGAAGCCTAATGAATCAATTGAGGATTTCTCTGATTGATTCATTCACCTTTATTATGAATTTCCTGAAGAAGATACATAGTGGGATTTATTTAATCACAAGTTTGATCATTTGGTTCACATCTCTTTTCACTCTGAATATAAACCTCTCGATGTTTCTACTTCCCCAACTCTTGTAAATCATGAGTCAACCCCTAATCTCATCGGAAGAATTTGATATTCCTTTTGTTCCTTTTCCTCTTCCTTTTCTAGTTTTGATGATGGTGCCTCCATGCGATGATAATAAGGTTGCTAAAATTTCACATCAAATTCTAATCCATCTTCTCATCCTCCTTACGCTTTTCATGATTCAAATTCACTAGAGGAAATCCTGGAATGGCTCATGAAACCTATGGTAAAAACCAAATTTTCCATTCCTCAAGATCGTATTAACACTCATAAATCTAGTATTGAATTTTATTTGGATTTTATTTATCCTCTATCATCTACATGCCATGATTCTTTGTACCATGATTGGCTTGATCAATTTGCTCCACCAACTAGTCTTTCACACTCTCTTGATTTTCAAGTTGTTGGTCCAAATTGTGATCAGGTTCAACGTAGTCATATTTCATAGGTAGAGGAGCATAAAGGTGAAGAATCTTTCAATATTTCTTCTCTTTTTCAAAATAATCCATGTGAAGATGGTGTTTTCTCATTCTTAGCTAATATTGAATCTGGTAATCTTGGTAATCAATCAAATGTGATTAGTTTGCATAATCAATCTCAAGCCTTGGGAAACAATCATTTAGATGTGGATGAATTCGTTGAATAAGATGATGATGAATGCCCAAGCACCAACTGATCTTTCAGTTTATCAAGAATATTATGTTTCAAAATATTTAAATCTTAAATCTATTTTTGTCAAATAATATTCACCTATGAAAAATTCTTCCTCTTCACCTCCCTATCCTTTGTGCTCTACTCTTTACAATGCATCAACTTGCAATGGAGACTCTTAATTCTTTTAAAGTTTATCATCTCATGAGTTGAATATTGAAATGACATAGGATAGTGATAATATCCATGATGAAGATAGAAATGATGAAACTATAGAGCATTTGTTCCATCCATTATCATCTCTTGTTTTATATAGGGGAAACTCTTCAAATCAGTGCGATCATGCGATTTTCCCGATTCAAACATCCTCAAATTTGCGTTTAGAGGAATATTATGACTTGAGTAATTTGTTTGTTGAAGTTGGAAAATATGATCAAACCAGTGATGTAGATAGCTTCCATCGAGATAATGGTGGTCGTGTTATCTTAATTGATAGCAACTGTCCACATGAAATTTGCAATCTGACTCAGTTTATAAACTATTCTCATTTGTCATTTCAAAGTTCCAAAACTTTCTATGATTTTGAGGAAATTCAACTCTCATTGATTGTTATGTGAGGTTCTTGCAAGCTTGGTTAAATTCCTGAACCATGTCAAATATGGATTTTCTCATAGAATTCTTTCATCTATATTGTTCACTAGATACAAACTCATTCTTGATGGATTTTGGGATTTCTCATTACAATTTTCCTATTTCTCAAGATTAGGTTTCTAGTCATAATGTAGTAGTGAATTCATCCTCATGCAAATCTCTTGTATCAAATTTGTGTTTGAAGTGTATACCTTTGAAAAATATGTGGAACTGTGAAGTTGATCATTTCAAAAATGATCTCTGGCTGAAGCAATCATGCATATCAGGTTCATTTCAGAATAATACACTCATGGTTTTGATTACGAATGTTATATTGAAAATTTTGTTCTTCATTGCATAAAAAATCCTCCTAGGTGCTAATGAATGCGTGAGTTATTATGCGAATCAAACTCTTCTTTGTTCACTATATCTTGAATGATCTCATGTGTTTATTTTACTGGCATTCCTTTTCACTTGTTTTGATGATTACCATGAATGTACAACATGAAACTAGTCACAAGGAAATCATTTGTTACATTTATCATGCGAGGAATATGATTCATCTGTTCAAGGGATTCATAAATATGTTTAAACTGATCTATTTTTGTGTTTTATCAGCTATAACCACCCTCCAAAATTTTGGCTCGCATGCAAATTTCAGAGCCTACCTCAGATCCTACGATTGATTATCCTTGGTCACTTTTTGGTAACCTAATGATTTCAAGTTCCCCTCCTTGATCTTGAGAGTTGTTTGTGTTCTCATATTCATGTAGCATGTGTCATATTTGGGCACAGGGTTGTTTTTTATCATGCAAAGATGATGTTGTCTTGCCTTAAGGGAATTGTGTGCATATGAGTGGTTGTCATCACATAGACATGTTTCACACGCACCTCACACACTCACGTCATGAATATTTTTACATCAAAAAAAGTCTGTCTTATGTATTCTAGATTATCTACGGTGTTTCAATAACTGACTGTGTGTGAATACAGTCAAGTCCTATCAATATTTTCATATGTTTTACTAATCTCACACTTAGCTATTTTTTGAAAGCAACCTAGCCTCATCCAGCTTCCTGAAACTATGCGCTTCACTTCTGCAACCATCAAGCTTCCTTTTGTTTCCTGCTGAAACCCCGCAGTGCACAGAGACACCAATTTCCCTTACTTGCTAAAACCTCATAGCTCGCAGTGGCCCCAGCCAACACTGCTCCCCAAAAATTCACAAAGAAGTCAGGCAGCTAGCACTACTCTCTAGAAATAAGCAGAGTAGTCCAGATGCACTGCACTCAGAAATTGCATAGACGGGCCTCCTAGGGCCTCGTTCTGGAAACAATCACTGTCCACTGAAATTGCGCATATCTATCTCTCAAGGACTATAGGAAAAGGTGACATTCTAAAATCTCTTCCAAGGAGTTGAGGAGAAGGACCAAGGAGACAAGTAATGGGAAAGATTAGGACCATATGCAAACTCCATCAGATGCATGATCATTTTGAGGGTAATTATGGTAAGTACAAAACATCTTTCAAAGTATGCCTCTTAGTTGAGTTTGCAGGACTACTTGTCATTATCATATCATCTTGTCGTCAGTAACATACATGTGCACAAATGTGAAAAGTCACTTTATGTGTTGCTTCTACATGTCGTGCTTATTTTTTACTTGTTCGACCAACTATCATCTTCTACATGTTGATTTCTATGTCATGCTTGTGACCATGTTATGGTCATGCACAAGGTCTTAGCTTCATGTGTACATGTTGTGTTTGATATGTAAACATTCGTTGCGCTTACACACAAAGTTGTATATACTGTCTCGCAAGCGTCGTTGCCGTCGTTCAACAATCTTTCATAAGCGTCGCACTTGTTGATTGCTTGATCGGTCAGTCATGTTGAACATGTGTGCCTTGATGGTTTGAGGTGTCTTGTCGTCAAGCCATGTGAGTGTGTGTTTGCAATGTCGTGCATGACAAATTCACTCGCTCAAACACTTAGCCATTTTTGTTGAAGTTCTGATGACTGGATCACCCTCTAACAGCCGGATCTTCACCCTGCCATTAACTCAATTGACTGTCACCTAGAAAAATTCATAAGCATCCAACAATCCATATCAAGTTGCACTGCCTAAAATCTAATCAATCAACCCTCCTGCTGGTCAACCAAATATTTTGACTTGGCAGTCACCCTGAGACTCACTCCCCTAAAAAATTTCACAGAAGCTGTAGACCTCACCCGTTTTGCTGACTGAGGAAATTATGCAAATAGTCTGGATAGACACCAAATGCCTGTCCTTGTCTCGCTTAGAAAACTGCACAGTTTTCCTAGCCAGCTACCTAGTCAGTCGGCTAACTACTCACCTAGAAAAATACGCAGATTTCATGGAAAAGCCTCTACAGCCGAGCAACCCGCTCAACTCAAAAACTTCATAGAGGTGCTCAGCAAGTCAACCTCCAAGTAGATACACAACCTTTCTTACTAGTAGCCCACTGCTAGCTCCCCCTAGGAACTGAGAAGTTTTTTCTACCAAGCTCCCACATCCTACTGCCTGCTCCCTCCAGAAATTGCCCAAATTTGCTCACCAAGCCTTGTTGTAGCCCACACTACTTCCCCCTAGAAGTTGTGCAGATCTGTCCTCCAGCTGAGCCAGATCTCGCAGACAATAAATGTCAATCCAAATTTCCCATCTTCATCTCACAGTGACTTCTGCACAATTTTCACTAGCAGCTCTCGGAGCCCTCATTGCAGCTTGAAACTTGCCTAGCTTAGTTTCATAACTTTGTCCTCTCTCTTGGTCACCTGCATTCAAAAAAGATCATGTGTCATGGTAGACTAGGAGGTTTATGGATTTGATGTCATCTCATCATGAGTGACTTTAGATATAGATACATGAATAGACATGACGTGAAGACATATGGGATGAAAATGGAGTGTACATACAAAACGACATATTCATTAATGGACAAACAAACGATGCACACGAGGAGATGTGTTTCCAAATGGATGACCATGCAAATATGTGTTCGTGAATGAATGAATAGAATAACAGAAGAAGATGCATTCTTGGACAGACAAATGGATGAACACGTGAAGATGTGTTCACATACGAGCAATGGACGAACATGTAAAGCATGCTAAAGTACAAGTAAGGAGAAATGTGTGAACGCAACATAAAAAAAACCCAACAACCATCAAGGACTCTACATACCTTGCCATTCAGATGTGAAGCTATGATACACCATGAGGACATCTACCATTGAGCAGGACTTTAGCTTGACATGCACACCAGAAGTAGCATGAACATACCAACACAGTCATGTGGAGTTTTGTCATGAGTGATGTCAGTCACATCACTATTGTGGGCCATAATGTTGTCAATCAATGTACTATAACATGGAAGTCCAAGAGACCCACTTGTAATGTGGAGAGTCATGTAATGTTGAAGAGTCATGTAAATCAAACAGTCATGAGGGAAGTTGAACAGTCACAAGGGTCGGTTTCACCCTTGGCTATAGACACCCCTCATTTGTACATGAAAAGGAATTTTCACCTTTGCTCCTCCCACATAGGCTTGAGAGTCTGTAATATTTTATTTTAGGAGCAAGCAATGGCCACAACGCCCCACCTATAGGGTTAGTGATGTAATGGTGTACCGATGTGTCATGGAACTTTCGCTTAATTCAAAAGCCTACTAATAGGCCAGCACATTTTCACACGTGTTGTAACTGTTTGTAAGATTTATCTAGAACACTTGTAACGCATGTTGCTTTAACCTGTGTTTAACACTTGAATTCATTCAACTATTCTAATACGTATATTAGTGAAAATGTGTTTTTTAAGTTGTTAACGTTGTCCTTCCCATGTTTGTTACCACTCAGACATTAGACAAAATATTTCATGTAAACCTGCTATAATGACCATCGCACTCACATGGAATAACCCGTTGAGGGTTGTAAGTTCTATCTTCCATTTTGTGTTGTGACTACCACGTCCATGTGGATTGATCCTTTGGAAACTGTGCACATCCTATCGTGTTGTGTTTTTCTGAAAAAGTTGGGGCTTCCTCCCATCGGACTTAAGACTCACTCCCACCCTCTCTCTTCTCAGTTAAAGAACCCTCACACAAGTAACACTAGTACTCACCAGGCACATCGACCTCATTGTTTGAAGACAAAGAAAACCACTCTCATGTGACGATAAGAAAGAGCTAAGGCATATCTTTAGGATAATGGGCACTAGGCCATCATATCGGATGGGACTCCTACACCAAATGATGTGAGGTCTAGTTGGGACTTCATACTAGGGAGATCCCCTATTGTTGGAAGGTCTAGCACCATCAACATTCTGGCACTAGAAGGAGGGCCAAATGATGAGTTGTGTCCTCTCATCCTATTTTGAATCTTCACACATCTGTCATGGATATTATGAGACTCATCCCTTTGTGATGTTTTTCACATGCTAAACCTCTCAACATCATGAGGGATTTTTTTTATCTCTTGTCCAAATTCATGTATGATGGTGAAGGCAAAGTAGCCTGGCCTGAGTAATTATAAGACTTCTATGCATTCATTGAGGATGCTGATAATTTCTATGCAGAAGAGGTCACCGTGTTTCTTTCACACACACTTCATGAATCCCAGAAACGATGGTGAAACAGTCTTCAACCCAGCAGCGTACACTCACTTGACCAGTTTTTTGATCTCATTGAAGCTACTTTCCATCATTTTGATCTGGGACCTCTTGATAAAAAAATGTTAAAACAACGAAAGACTCTGCAAGAATCGCCTATGGATTTTTTGGACCATTTCCACTTATTACAATTTGAAGCTCTGAAAAGTCAGATGAAATTCCAATATCTCATGGATATATTCGAATATTTCCTTATAAAATATGTCAATCCCAAGATGAATTTGAATTTCAAACCTCGCTCAACATACTTTACTGATGAAGTTGTGCAATCATAGAGGGACACAGTCATTGACTATCCATCATCCCCTCATCATACAACTCCACCATTGTAGAGTGATGTGGGAGAACATGCACACATGTCTATACAAATGTCAAATATTCCCAACGTCTTAATTTTTACACAGATTTGGTTGCAAATCCCATGGGTTGTCACATGCACTTGGTACCTCAGCCTCTATCTTCATGCTCTATTGATCCTCTAGATTGCACTGCCTTGTGTTCTTCCATTCCAAACCGTACACCTGTTGTGAACGAGGATCAATCCATCAACGGAGTTAGTGTTGCAAAACAAACATGCTTTGTCATTCATGAAGAGTATGACTGGGAACATGAACATCAACCCGTGTTGAAGGATGATCCCCTTCTGTCCACACCTCCTCTGCTTATTCCTGACATCTTTGTTGATTCTACTATCCCTAATTTTTCATGTATATCTCCATCTATGGATGCACCCATTGTTCATCATCCACAAAATACATTGGATGTCAGTCTATTACACAACATTTTGTCACTATCCCTGTACTCCCTATTTCGTGATCCTAGAGGACCTCTATAGTGAACCCCGCATGCCTTGCCTTCATGAAGAAATTCTCATTGTGTCCCTCTTCATGAGCAGATAAATTCCCTTTTGCACCATTTCCCCTAAGACTTTTGTTTTTCCTAGTTTACAAGTTTGGTGCTAATGGCCTTTGTCTCCCCTGCACCGATGTGCAAAGATTAGCACTATTCTCTATGCCAATTGGTGTGACTGAGTTGTGTTCCAGTCATGTTGGTCCTATTATGGGAAGTTTTTCAAATTAGATCTGAAGCTTCTAGCTCTAGAAGCTCCATAACGGAAGTTTGATAAATGGTTTCGCCAGATGGGGTTGAGGATGACAGTTTGGGATCCTTTCCCCTATAATGACAAAACTACCTCAAGAGATAAGTCCTTCTCCCATGAGAGTAGGATCCATCTCCCATCCATATTTCCTATATAAACCTCCCTTCTTCCCAAGCACAAACTAGTTGCAATTATTGCTAGAGTTTTGGCTGAGTGTGAGTATACTATTTTGATTAGACAAGCAAGCTATTACTAGTTGTTGCCATTTGGTTGTATCAGGCAGAAGTGTGTTTGGTTTGGAGTGAATTCTAAAGGGAAGAGCCTTTAAACTATTGTTGTTTGAATCCATCATCGAATGCTAGAAGAAGTGTGTGGGAACCTGGTCTTGTCAGAGGAAGATTGCGATGTCAAGATGAATGGTTGTAATTTCTATTTGATATTAATATATGCAACTATCGATTGATTTCCTACATGTTTTGTAATATTACATATTCATGGCTTGTTAAGTTTAGGTATGTTCTGTGCTAGAGCAATTTATTTAAATTTTCATAGTTAGAAATCACATCAGCATTACGATAAACTGCAGATAGAACATAAATATAATATGCAGAAGACAAGCCAAGACAAGAGGACACAAGATATGGCGCAAGCCAGGGACAAACCCCACAATGTGTGGGGAAACCCTTTGATCGAATCTTCTTTTATCTTCAAAGTTCAACAGAGAAAGAGAGAGATAGAGAGTACAATTACAACAGAAGTCAACACTTTGACTTGTCTAGATCTAAGCATAGATCATCTTCTATAACAATGAGATCAGTTGAAGACATTCTGCTTCAACTGATTCTCCAAGGTGACTCCTTCACCTATCATCATGCTGCATCTGGTTCTCTTGCTGTACCACTCATACTGCACCATATTGCACTAATCACATTGCTTATGTCCATGATCTTATCCATCATCATGCTGCCCATACTAATGTGCATCATCATCATGTTGCTGCCTTAACAGATGGCATTCTATCACTGTTGTTCATTAGATAGGGCTGCTACAGGTAAGCCATTTTATCACTGTAGATTATGCTTAGAGTGTAGTAAACACAGTCATCACTTAAATACTCTCCAACATGATCACCTCAATGCTAAGACTGAGATAGCAACTACAGGATTACTATGATCTCAATTAGACCCAGACAGTGAGGATAGTAAGGGCACAAAAACACTTATGTATATGCCAAGATTAATAGCACAGACTTCATGCTAATGTTGTAACCTTATCCACAGTCCTTTCTCCTTCATCCATCCATGATCTATAAAGTATGAGATCTGAGATTCATCTAGACTGCACCTACAGGTATGCTGAGAATGGAACCTACACCAGACCTTAGTTAATGCTGCATCCTCATCGAATTAGATCATGTACCTGAGATTTTGCCATGACTGCACCTAATGCCCAACCGAGGTGCAGTCAAGCCCTAATGTGAATCTTCTTCTGTTTGCGGTTATGAGAAGTCCGTCTCTCCTTAACTGCGTATACCTGTAACTGCTCTTCAAAACATCAAAAGTATTTGAGTTCGTATGACTGTCTCCATGACTGCACATAGGGTCTTGCTGTGGCTTCATTAACTGTGTATAAAGGTTTCCATGGACAACGTAATGCTGTGCGTATTGCCTTCATTATATTGTATGGACAGCATAATGTTGTACATATTGCCTTCATTATAGTGTATGGACAGCGTAATGTTGTGCGTATTGCCTTCATTATAGTGTATGGACAGCGTAATGTTGTGCGTGCATATATATATATATATCACTGAGTCTAGTTGATTGTGTTCCATACAGCGTAGCGTCCCATGATTGCTGCGTTCCATATATCAGAATGCCCAGCGTATTATGACTGTCCAGTGTTTCAACCGCATGGTATAACTGCGTTGATCTGCATAGAGGTTTCATGACCCAACGTCATGGTTCCATATTCATATGATCGCATATAACCATTCCTCATATCACTGTGTATAGTGTGGTGCCATATTGCGTATGTATACGTGGTTCCATATGAACAGCGTTGGATATAACATTACGTCCTGCGTTTTCTTCATAACTGCGCTTTATGTCCTGCGATTACTTATATCCCTGCACCTTTATTCGTAGATGAATACCTGTTGATTCATCACTGCATTCTCCATTAGGGCATCATAGATCTTAGGTCACTCCTTTTAGATCTCTTCTCCATCAAACCCAAAACAGGATGAAGAGAGATAACGAGAGAGTGAGTGTGAAGAATGACTTAAAGTCTTCTTCTATTTATACTAAAATGAGGATGATGAATAGACACGTTGGTTGGGCTTCTAGAGCCTACATAATAGCTAGTCGGCTTGATAATAATTACATAAACAAAATAAATTCATATCTCCATAAATACTTATCGAAATCGGATGATCTTTGGATCAATCCTACACCTCTCGACGAGAGGGATCCAATAAAAATATCAGCTGCCATAAATAAGCCGACCCACATGGAGTTTGGCCCTAGTTGCCAATTTAACACTCCCTCTCAACTAGGGAGAACTCCATCCATTGATCCATAAGTCCGACTGTACTATCTCTGCCATCAGTGCCCTGCACTGTTCTGCCCAACTCTGCTCAACTCTGCTAGCTCTGCTCTACTCTGCTCAGCTCTGCTGGCTTTGCTCTGCTCTGCTCAGCTCTGTTGGCTCTACTCTGCTCTGCTCAGCTCTGCTGGCTCTGCTCTGCTCTGTTCAGCTCTGCTCTACTCTACTCAGCTCTGCTGGCTTTTCTCTGCTCTGCTCAGCTATGCTGGCTCTGCTCTACTCTGCTAAACTATGAAGAAGAAGAATTGATCGAGAATGAGTCATATCATTCTCCACTGACCTGAAGTCAGTCTCAGAGTGCATACCACTAGTCCCAGACCAGTCTCAACTGACCCGAAGTCAGCTTCATAGTAAGTACCACTCCTACCACTGGTCCCAGACCAGTATTACAGTCTCAAAGTGTACCACTGGTCCCAGACCAGTCTCAACCAACCTGAAGTCAGCGTCATAGTATGTACCACTCTCACTGGTCCCAGACCAGTACTGCACTGACACGAAGTCAGTCTCGGAGTATGTATCACTGGTCCCAGACCAGTCTCAGCCGACCCGAAGTCAGCATCATAGCATGTACAACTCCTACCACTGGTCCCAGACCAGTATTATTGATCCCAGATCAATGGAGGACATCCTAGCGTAGGGAGTACGGTAGATACAACGATGCATCCATCAGTATTACTATGGTCCCTAGCTTCATTTCCCTGCTCATTGATCAGATGAGAGGTACTTCCCATGAGTCCTAGACTACATGGGTAGGAAGCCTCGACAGGAGAACTTAATCAATCCTGTCCTCACAGGAGAATACATCAATCCTGCTACAATCGCCATGGAGAACACATCAATCTAGGCTGCCATGGAGAACACATCAATCCAGGCCTCACAGGAGAACACATCAATCCTGCTACAATCGCCATGGAGAACACATCAATCCAGGCCTCACAGGAGAACACATCAATCCTGCTACAATAACCATGGAGAACACATCAATCCAGGCCTCACAGGAGAACTAATCATCCTGCTACACAAGAGAGCGAATCATCTTGTCCCACAAGAGAGCGAATCATCTTGTCCCACAAGAGAGCGAAACATCTTGTTTCAGTGCACACCACCAGGGGAGGGTGAGTCACCCTATGGTCGTAAGTTGCTCCAATAGAACTGCAAGCCCCCCAAAGCTCCCAGAGCTTAATGTATGCAACATGCAGGACCCTTTTACAAAGGTCTCACGATGACTCCAAGTCGTTCGGGAAAATCACAAATTTGATCTTTCCCCCGGGGCTTTAGCAACCTATATATCATCTCAGTGCGATGGAGCCTCCTTGCTCATCGACTTTCCATATCCCAGATAAGGCAGTATCTAATGTCTATCTGCTGGAGCAATTGTCAAATACGGGATTCCTCAATAATCGAATCCCATCTCTGGTTGTCACAGAGATTCATAGTGGTATTCATCATGTGTACAAACAGCTCACTGAAGAGCTTCAGCAACCAGACTGCCTCACAGAAGGCCATACTATCAGCAATGTATTCTGCCTTGGTGGTGCTCAGAGTCACCGACTTCTGCTTCCTGCTCATCCAGGATATCAAGGCAGATTCCAAAGAGAAACAGCACTGAGAAGTGCTCTAGTGATCCTCCATATTGCCTGCCCACTCATCATTCGAATAATCATGTGGTTTCATATTTCCGACAGTGTATCTCAATTCATGAGAGATTGTGCCCTGAAGATATCTTAGAAGATTCTTGGCACCAATCTAGTGAGGCTCAACCAAATATGAGCTCATCATGCTAATTGCAACACAGATGTCTGGACGGAGGTTCTCCAAGAACATCAACGCGAATGAGTTTATGAAACTCAAAGGCATTTCCCAAATCTGGTCCGACATCATTATCATATAACTTCTGAAAGTTAAGATCCTCGAGGCAGTCACAAGCTTGCAGCTTATCTTCCCACATTCAGAATCCAACTCCCTCTGTCTCCTATAAATGAGAGGGTTTGCACTTGTCAGACATAGGTGCTGGTACGAGAGGTTTATCATCCACAACCTTCAAGTAATGGTTTGGATCGGTTTCACTCCTAGTGAATCTCAGCTGCATTAGATAGCTATCAATCCTCTCATACTATGCCCGAGGTGTTTTTCTTCAAGCCATCGAGGGCTTTCTTCCACCTGTATACATGTGATTCCTTGATCATGATTCTCAAACTCCTCGGGTTGTTCCAAACCTGTGAACCTGCTGCATGAGGGGAATGGTACCCTTATAATATTTTCCTTTGGTACATTTCAGACATGTACCTTCATGCTTCCTTTTGAATTCAGGCATCCTAGTCACCATTTGACTCACAGACCTCCAGCGCTGAGTCAATGGACATGGTCCTCAGTGGACTTCCTGCAACTTGATACAACCCTGAACTCAAAAACATCTTTAAAAGATCTATTTTCAAACACGTACCTTTCCATCGATAAGTGCCACCCTGTAACCTTTGACTTGCATTTCCGAGATGGACATCAGGTTCTTCTTGTGATCAGGTACATAAAAGAGATTCAGGGGTTCCTTGCTTTCGTGGAAGAGTCGACCATTTCCTTGATGTCCTGCATTACCAGTCATTCTTTTGATCATGAAGATGTCCCAAGAATGATTGTTATCAAGAGATGTGTCTCATTCGGACACTCCTTTGCACAACGGCCGAACTTATTTCAACAAGGCATCCGCCTTTCCTTCCACCCTTAGATCCGAACTTCCCAATGAAGTGATCTTAAGATGAACCATCAGAATCTTCACTGCGCCATTCTGATAACATTCTCAGCTTTGACTTCACCCTAGGTGAATTATGAGGAACTCATTAATCCTTCTGTCTTGTCCCAACTGTCTTTGGTGATTGCTCTTTCACTCCTGCTTGGGCATTGTCTTCACCTTAGCTCTGATACCATGTTAAGTTTAGGTATGTTCTATGCTAGAGCAATTTATTTAAATTTTCACAGTTAGCAATCACATCAGCATTACGATAAACTGCAGATAGAACATAAATATAATATGCAGAAGACAAGCCAAGACAAGAGGACACAAGATATGGCGCAAGCCAGGGACAAACCCCACAATGTGTGGGGAA
>Ga0181473_100044_pt1 | contig 17089 bp, 11 predicted proteins | sample In2P11_FD_119089 | JGI IMG/M metagenome (GOLD analysis project Ga0181473, IMG submission 119089) | Clean room microbial communities from NASA Spacecraft Assembly Facility at Jet Propulsion Laboratory, Pasadena, California, USA -... ... | reverse complement strand
TAGGGTCCCAATATCGCATGCGGGCCTGTCTCCGACCCCATTGATCGGATCGGCGGATCGGGGTTTCTTCCACCTCTGCTTAAGTCCATCCCTTTGCCTTTTTCTGATGTGATTTCCCTTTATAAGGGTTTTTTTCCATTTTTAGGGGTTTTTGCCTCTTTTTCTAAAGAAACAGGGCATCTTCTTTCTGCGATAACTTCTGCACCCTAAGTCCATTTTAGCCCATTCAAGTTGCAGTAGATTCAAAAGAAAAAGATCTCTGGAATGAGGTTATTTCCAGGAACTTCCTTGGAATTTCATTTTCCTCTGTGAGGAACACTTAGAAGTCTATCAAAATCCATTTTGGATCACTATTTGATGACGAAATGTTTATGCTACCTAAGAAGATGCATGCCTTTGGAACTTGGCCCAAAGCATTTGATGACCACACTGGCAAGAAGAAGAATGTTGACAAGAAAGATAGTAGGTTGCAGGTAGTCGATTGGTCATGTCTTGGAAGATCACTTTCCCAATGTTCAAAAAAAATCCATGATGTTTGGTTCATGAATATACGGTTGATGAAGATTGATCATATGGAAAGTAATGACTAGTCCTTATGAGAAGTTGTGAAAGAAGATGGTTCCATGATGTGCATAGAAGTTAAAGGAGGCGTACAAGCAAGTGATAATATCATGATCTCCACGAAATAATGGACAACTGATGTTGGAAGCAAGTTCCTAGTTGAGAGGGAGCTTGGATATTCCTTTCATGCATAAAGGAATGAGTAGATCCTCCCTAGTTAAGAGGGAGAGATAGACACATCATTCTTGTCTTCACATTGTGAAGAAAGAATGGAGTATTGGGTAAGCATCTAAATTTTGATACTCTTTGAGGATGAGGTAGGGCATCTAATAGGTAAGAGTAGTTGAAGAGGAAATTCCTTGAGGATGTGTAAATTCAAAATATGAAAGGTTCTAAAAAGACATACATTGTGAACATATGGATGGGGCATGTGCCTTGAGAGACAATGATGAAGGTGTCTATAAATCATTGTCTCCCCAACATTATGCTCTAATCTAGTGGAAAGATATATATGTTAGTCAAGACCTTGCTACATGACAATGTTGGTTGATATGATGAGATGCACTGATATAAGTTGAAAATATAGCTTATGAAATGGCTTACCAATCTGACTCTTCTTATGAGAATAATTCAATGGAAGTATTGTCCTTGTACCTGTAGTCAATTATGAATACCTCCCTAGTTAAGAGGGAGTGTTGAAATGTAATTAGTGTCTATCTTCATAATTGTATATGATGTCATGAATTGATGTAAACATTGTTCTTGTCAAAAGAAAAGAAAAGAAAAATATTTATTTTTATAAGAGAAAATTATTTATTATAAATGGGTTTCTTGCCCATGGTTTTTTGTTCTAGGTTAAGCACCCATTGCATGCTTTAGGGTTTATACAATGAGTCAAGTCAAAGTCATGATGTAAAGTCCCTTGGAGGGCTCTTGTATCAATGTAAAGGAAATATTTTTATGTCATAAAAGAGTCTAGAAACCACCAAGGAAATTGGGTCGGCTAGCCTTAAAGGTCGGCCTAGAAAAGGCTTAAGGACCCACCCTAAAAGCTATATATTAAGGAGAATTCGTCCTCCATTTGAGAGACAACAAGTCCATTTTCCTTGAGCAAGTTTGAGGCATAAAAAGGAAGAGCGAAGAAGAGCAGAAGGACAGTGAAGTACGAAGACATCATTTGATCTTGGATCTTGGCAAATCTACTCTCTTTGGTAGCCGAATTTTCTATGGAAGAAAAGAAGTTAAACAAGTCCAAAATTGTGCAAGAAGGAGCTAGTTTGTTTTTCTGTTTGGGTGACTAGCCTAGTTTCTTGGTGGATGGTCTAGTGTCTTGGTCTTGGAAGTCTTCATTGAAATTCTATAATAAGAAATTTTTGTGGCTTTTCCTCTCTAAGAGAGGTTTTGGCCCTGGCTAGCAGCGTACATCTTGTGTCCTTGTGTACTATTGATCTTCATGTTTTGATAGATGATTGATGATAAGAACAACATAATAATAAGAGAAAAAGAAGTTAATTATAAAGAAAAGTAAAACAATATCACAAGCATTTATCAAGTTTAAGAGAAATCATAATAGAAACTCTGACTCTATACCGCCCTAGATTTCTCAACATAAAGGACCAATGAATCCAATGTCACTCCTTCAGGTAGAGCCAAGTGCAGAGTGTACAATAATACACCTCTAAGTTCAAGAAGATAGTCATCATGTTAGGTATCTCTCCCAAGAGCCCAAATGTATTCCTCAAGTATTTGAGAGATCCACACAACCATATATGAAAGCAAGTGATATTGTTCAAGTTAAGGATGGTGGATGAAGCCAGTGTACAAACACATTATCTAAAAATCATACGCCAAAAGAAAGCGTAGTAAAGTGGTTCAAAACAAAACATCGCTAGGAAGCTTCCAAGGAAGGTAAGAAGAAGTGGGAAGGGGGAAATGATAAAAAGATAACAACCAATACATATCAATTCAAGGATCCCACCAATCATTGCAACTATTTCAACTCTAATGGTCACATTGAGGAGAAGTACTAAAACCTGCATCTAGAGCTAAACTCGAAGAATCATAAGAAGGAAGGAAGAAAAATAATCTTCTAGCCAAAGGAATCGAGCAATCATGAGGCAAGTAGCTTTGATGTGGACAAGAAGATTGTTTGCACATTAATACAGAGGGACGTGAATCCGAGTATCCTTCACCACCAAAACGATAAGGAGATGAACAAAATCTTTGATAGTAAGCTCCAAGTTAAGAAGGCCAAAATAGATGCCTTGTTTTACTCATGTTCATAGGTTAATCTCTTAGTAGTGAATCTAGTCAACAAACTTAGATTGAAGGATCATGATTATCCTAGCCCATATCCATAGGCATGGGTAAATAAGGATGTATAAATTAATATAACAAAACCGTGTAGAATAAAATTTGCTATAAGTGTTGATTATATTGATGAACTAGAATTGAATGTAGTAACACTTAATGTATGTGGAGTTATGTTTGAGAGTCCCTCCATGTATATGCATGATGCAATATTTATGCAAAGGCCCAACCAATACCACCTCATCAAGGATGGAAAATCACTCATCATCAATGTGCACAAAGACAAGTCCAAGATTTCACTGGTAAGTGCTAATAAACAAAGAAATTGATTGGTTCTAGCAAGAAATATGTTTTATTGTTCTTAACAGACATCAGTCTAGCGAGGAGTCAATAACAACAAAGACATCCATAGTGGGGTGTAGTTGATATAGACATACAAGGGAGTGTTCGAGGAGACCATTAGAGGAAATTTCAGCATATAAGTGCCCATGAAATATTCATGTAATTTCCATGTCATAATTGTATTTTTTGTTTATCTCCTTATAGATTTACTCAAATTTCAAATATAGACACTCGTTAAATTCGAAATTATATTCCACATCCAACAGGTACCCATTATGTATATTTCTAAGAAAACCCACATTGATAAAAATTGAAGATAAATTTAATTTGGTCTATGCAATGCATCGTGTTGATGAGATTAATGAATGATATATTGTGCCCTTATCTAGATTAATTTATTATTGTTTATTTACATGACATTAATTTACAGTGCTATTTGGGAGGAGCGCATCTCACACTTGATGCAAGTGCTAGAGACTTTGAAGAAGCACTAGCTAATGACAAATCTTAAGAAATGTGAGTTTGCATAGCAATATTTGGTGTATTTAGGATATATGTGATTGGTGGAGGGGAGCTTAAGATAACCAATGAAAATGAAGACAATCGTGAAGTAGTCGACGTCTACAAATGTCTTTGAGGTTAAGAGTATTTTTCGGGAACCACATTACCTGCGAAAATTATAGCTCCATTTGCAACAATCATTGCCCCACTCCATTGCCTAACAATGACTGGCAAGAGCTTCTAGTGGGAGAAGGGTTAGCAGAAGGCTTTTGATGAGTTAAAGAAAAAAATATGCCAAGCACCACTTCTCGCGTTAGCAAACTTGCAACACCCAAGGTTCAGAGTGGATATAAATGCAAGTGGGTATACAATGGGAGTGGTCTTGAAGCAATGACAAAACCTATATGCTACCATTCTGAAACTATACTTCATGGGGGAGTTCTCAACTACCCTGCCTACAAAAATGAGCTCTATGCCCTGGTACAAACTATAAAAAAAGTGGAAGCACTATCTTATGGGAAAGAAGATCGTCATCTACACTAAACAAACTCCTACAATACCTACAAGCCCAGAGTAAAGCTACAACAAACTAGCCATTACAAGTGGTTATAATTTCTACAACATTCTCATTTAGTCATAAAATATAAGAAGGGTAGTACAAACAAGTTGGCCGACATAATTTCGAGACTACCCACAAAAAAAACTACAACTTTGAAAGCTATGACACACATAGAACCTTTCACCCATGATGTATACATAGAGGGATACATAAAAAAAATGAAAACTTAAAGGAAGAGTTTCGGTCACTACAAGTCCAATCTCATGCAGACAATGGTGACAACATAATTAACTATCATCTCTAGAATGAGTTACTCTATAGGTTGGTGTTAAAATTGGCAACTAGGGCCAAACTCCACATGGGTCATCTTATTTATGACAACTAATATTTTTCTTGGATTCCTCTCTCCAAGAGGTGTAGGATTGATCTAAAGATCATCCGATTCTAATTTGTACAAATGAAGTTATGAATATATTTTGATTATGGACAACTTGTCAAGGTCGGCTAACAAACTTATGTAGGCTCAAAAGCCCAACAGTCACGTCTATTCATGCTCAACGTTTGCTATAAATACATGATGCCTTAGCCTCACTTGGACACACTCATCTTCACACTTCTCTCTCTCTTTCCTCATTGATCAGTTACATATTTCTGGGCCTATCTCTCTCCACATGTCCGCAATTTTAGGTGGCCGAAATTTCAGGAGACCAAATTTCTGGACAGTTTAACCAAGCATTGACCAGCATGCGTTGACCTCCTTTGACTGTGTTTTTGTGAGGGCTATTTCTATTTGGGCAGGCCGCATTTCTAGGCATAGGGATCGAGGCCAAACGCTGACTTTGACCAGCATTGACTGTAGCTAGGGCTAACCGCAGGTTAGATGTTTGACCATATTTGACTAGGCTGATTTGGGGCTATTTTGAGGGCTGATTCATCTTGATGTTTGGAGGCCAAAGTTGACTGAAGTTGACTAATTTGTTGAGGGACAAATTTTCCCTGTTGACCAGCATTGACTTTTCTGGTTAGGGCTCTTTTGCTGCTTTTATAAATTATCAAATTTGTAAATTGTACTCTCTCTTTGCTGAACTATTGAAGACTATAAGAAGAATTGATCAAGGGTTTCCCTACATTGGGGTTTGTCCCTGGCTAATGCCACATCTTGTGTCCTCTTGTCTTAGCTTGTCTTCTATTGTTTATGTTTATGTTCTATATGCATTTTACTATCATGTTGATGTGATTGCTAATATTGATATTGGGCTAATAAATAAATTGAAGTAAAATTGCTATAAAGCATAGAACATACCATTGTTGCCTAAAATTAACATGGTATCAGAGCTGAGGTGAAGACAAAGCCCAATCAAGAGTGAAAGTGCAAACACCAATGCTCAAATGCACCAGCTGCTATGAAGACCAAGTACAATAGGGTTGAAGTCAAAGCAAAAAATATTATCAGGGATTTCATTGACAAGCATCTGGTGACCTATATCTCCGAGTTGAAAACCTCCAAGGAGATTTAAGACAGGTTGGTCGGCATGTTCAAGGTTAGTAATGCTAATCAAATTCTATTTCTCAAGAATAAGTTGAAGGATATTAAGAAGGGCAAGGACGGGGACATTCAATCATATTTATTGAGGATTACTGAGATCAAGAATGATCTACGCTTGATTGGAGAAGTCATTCCTGACAGGGAACTTACTCTCACCACCCTTGGAGGACTTCCACCTGAGTGGTATGTATTTAGAACCACTATACTCAGCAATGATCAAATCCCAGGGTTTGAAAAATTGATGTCGAGATACATTCAAGAAGAAACAATAATGGCGGAGCAAGAAATGCCTTCTAATAGAAGCAACCCCACTGCATTCTCTACTCATCTCAAGAGGAAGAACAATGCAGGTTCAAAGAAGCAAAGTCAAGGAAGACTTGGATTCAAAAATGGAAGGAAGGGAAGATGCTTTGTTTGCAATAAATTTGGCCACTATGCAAGGGAGTGTCCAAATAGAAAGGGCACATCGCATGATGATGATCACAATCATTCTAAGGGCAACTTCAACAACAACGATAAAAGGAATAACAGGTCCAATGGAAAAGGAAAAATGAATGCAAGACATCAAGGAAATGGTCGACCCTCCAAGAAATCAAGGAACTCCATCAGAAAAAGGCAAAGGGATGGACTTAAGCAGAGGTGGAAGAAACCCCGATCCGCCGATCCGATCAATGGGGTCGGAGACAGGCCCGCATGCGATATTGGGACCCTAGACTCGACGTTTGCAATCATGCGATATGCAGATTGCCGATGATCGGATCGGTGAATTGGCATCGGCGAGGTACAGAACCCCTAAGCCGTGTGCGATGCGATATGCGATGGCGATCGCGACGAGCAATCTTAGTCGTTGGATCGAAAAAAGAATGGACAACGAGGATTAAATCGGCGATTAGCGATTGCGGACCCGATGGATTTCATAAGTGCAATTCATAAATTTTGAAATCTGGAAATTCAGATTTTTTGTGTATTAACATTTTTCGGTGTAAAAACCGAAATACAAAGGAACGATGCCCGAAGCGATAAAACAGACCCGAAGGGGAATTCTAAGCCCAATTGCATAGATTTTGAGTTTCGTAAAGGCTGATTTCGGGCGGGCATCAAACGGTAAACAGTTTTGGGCTGGCTCCGCCCGACCCCATAGACTGGTTGACACGTGGCTGGCGGAGGAAAGAGAGGAAACCGCCTTTTCGGGCAGGTAACCTCCATACTCCTAAGCCGCCCGAAATAGCATGGTGACCGTTGGATGGGGGATCCCGTAGATCAATGGTAGAGAGTGAGATAGCGACCAAAGGCGGACCCGATGTGATAATATGACAGATTCGATAAATTTTGAAGTCCGATAGAAGGCAATTTAACGAGTTTTTCAGTGTTTTCCTGTGTATTTGGGATTTTGCCCAATATACCTGTGCGATGCGATATAACGCCTAGTGGCGGACCCGATAGGGATTTTAGGGGCGATTGAAGGGAATTTCACGTCTGAGAATCGCCCCTGATAGTGTATTTTCCAGGAAAACCTCTGTGTAATGGATTTTGTCTATTTTCGGCTTATTGCTTGGAAAACGATCCCGATCCATTGTAACAACGCCTAATCATCATTCCATGCCACAAGCGGGCGTTTTTGGCAAACGATGAGGCGTTTGAAAGCCACAGAGCCAGATGGCTAGTCGAACAGAGAGTGCAGAGAAGCCACAAAGACGCAGGGGAATGATTGAACGCAGGGAAATGGCTGGGGAAGCCGAAAAGATGGGAAAATATGCCAAAGGAGCCCAGAGAGCTCAATTGAGAGCAAAAGGCAGTGGAGAGGCAAAGAGCAGAGAGAGCCGAAGAGTTATTGCACAGAGCAGCCGGGGGAACCTTTGGGGTCACTTGGAGATCAAGTGAGAGCCAGAGAGCTGAAGGTTGCAAAAAGCCAAATAACCTAGAGACGAAGAGCTAGAGCTAAGAACCAGAGCCAAAGCCAAGAGCCAGAGCTAGAGTCGAGAGCGAGAGCGAGAGCCTGCAGCTGAGAGCTTTAAGAGCCAGGGATAAAATGGTGTCTAAACCCATTGTTTATGTGTAAAACAGTGGAGTTGAGCCAAGAGCTTGTAAAAAGGACTTTGCCATAATCCCAGAGAGCCTAGTTGAGTTGACTAGAGCTCATGGAGATGTAGCCCAAGAGTTTTGGGTGAACTCCTAAGTAGATTGTTGTCTTATGTGTTTGTTTTACTGCTGCATTATTTATTGTTATATGTATTTATATATCAGTTTAAGCACATCAGCTTACAACATATAAACAGTTAAAATAACCATAAGCATACACATTATTTTCAAGCACATATTTAAATCCGCATTGGTTAATCATAAGGACTTGGGAATATTTAAGCTTTGGAAGTGGGAGAGGTTCTTTTAAGTTAGACAAGAAGCCTAAGTGCCTCATTTTTAGATCAGGGGGTATCAGAGCCTGAGATTGATTAACCTCACCTTCAAATAAGGTTACATCAGAATGCTTGATTGACAGAGCAAAGATTGCTTGTCTGAAAGGTGTTTAAATAGTCAGAAGTTGGTTGTATGCTTGTTTTGCAAACTGGCTATTGTTTGAGTTTGCAGAGGTGAAGGGAAAGCTATTGATAGCTCAGTCCAGGAAGGACAAGAAGGAAGAAGGGTTGAAGGCATTCTTCTATCCCAAAGGACCTCAAGGCAATCTTGGAAGCACAAGAGGTTTGTTGCAAAAGGTTGTTGCATAAGCTATTTAGTAATCTTGTTTGAAGTTCTTTTATTCATTTGTATAATGACAACTTCTACAAGTGAATCCTCAAATTCTTCTTTCTTCATCACGAGATTCTTTGATGAAGACATGAAGCAAGATTTGTCCACCATGATGGATATGGTGAGAGAGATGTATGAGGATGGAAGGAAGAGCAACATACTTAGAGAGCAGTTGAATTCCATGAAGGAAGAGAAGCAGTTTCTTTCTGACAGATTGAAGGAAATGGAGATGCAATTTCATATTTGCCAATATGAACTTGAAAAGGATGCATGAGTTGGAAACTCAGCTCTTTGTTGCCCAAAAAGCCCTAATCAAGTATCAGCTTGAAGAAGAGGTAAACCATTCCAGTTTGTCTTCAAATTCCTCTAAGAATGATTATATTGGTTCTTTTGAAAAAATTCTAAAGGCATAGGTTCCAAGCTAATGTCCAAAATGGGCTATGAAGGGAAGGGCTTGGGAAAGCATGCACAAGGTATTGTTGAACCAATAATGGGTGAAGAAAGGCCTAAGTATTTGGGTCTTGGCTATGGATAGTTTTATGGAAAGAGTTCCAAGGCTGCCATGAAGGCCATTGAAACAGCTCCAAGGAGGAGTTGCATTGCGAAGTGTGAAGATTGTATTCGGGAGGAATGCAATAGCTTGAAACATCATTTGCAGGTTGCAGGGGTTCAGAAGCACACACTTGAACCAGAGAGTTGTGGAGACTCTGACAGCCTTGAAGAGAGTGATGATTTTCCAAAGGAAGCCACTTCTTCATTAGCTTCACCTCCTCATGAAGGCAATAAAGGTGAAAGAGGCAGGTATAAATCTGGTTCTAAACATTTTCCTTTTGAGTGTGCAAAGCATGATAAATTTCCACATAGGTATGGGAAAAGAATTGCATGTTTCTTTTGTGGTTTGGATAACCATAATGTTTCTAGATGTTGGAAGAGGATGGCCACATACAGGAAACTTTTGAAGGAAAGAAAGAAAAAAGCGAAAGGTTCATTGGACAAGGCAAATCATGCTGTCAAAAGGATGCACATGCAGTGCACTTACTGCCATAAGCAAGGGCATCTTGCTGCAAAGTGTTGGACTCTGAATCCAACAATGCTTCCACAAAAGTTGAAGAAAGTGGAAAGAGAAGATGGCAGAAATGGAACTGAAGATTCCATGAATGATGTGTCTCAGGATGATTCATTGATGTGCAGACAAAGGTAGTACCTTCGAAAGTGATTGGTAAGAAGCGGTTAGAGTTCTTATCCGATTAAGATTGCATGTCTATTGATGCATCTACATTATATTTCATTTTAGCTTCAAAAGTACAGTGTGCTTAAGTAAAAGTTGAAGGATGAAATGCATGCATGAGCATGAGATGCATGAACACAGGGATGTTGATGATTTCCTTGTTTTTGAACATGTATGTTTAATTAACTTGCAAGGTTGATTGCTTTGACATGCATGTGATGCGATGTTGACTTGGGAAAGTTAACTTGGTCTTCAAATGGAGGTAATATTGAAGTGTTTCATCTTTTGAAAAAGAGTCCTAATGGTCTTTTTCTACACGCTTGACTTGAAGGGTCATTTGTTTAAAGACATGTTTTGTGGGCTTGTTATCTAGTCCATCATTTGTATGCAGATGTAGACATGGAGGTGTTCACAAGCTATGAAATCTATTTCTTTTGTTGAAGCAGGAATTTAAGCCATCCAGTTGTTGTCTATATTTCTGTTGTTGTTAACAACTTGTCAAACATGGATAAATTAAAGTTTTTGTGAAGCAGATGTACTTCACATTTGTTTAAGCCACCCTAGATCAATGATTAAGGCAGAAAAGTTCAAACCACCTCCTATGACCAGTTCAGCGGAAGTTCTGCATGAAGGCAAGAAGGAAAACAATTCTTCCCAGGAGAACCAGCACATCTAGAAAGGAAAGTGGTCAGAGACTTTGGTCCAGAGGCACTATGCAAGGCAAGTGTGTGGAGGCTGAAAGAAGAGGGTTCTGTTACTCTCATTTACTGTTCAGATCAATATGTCAGTCTTTTGGAGACCAAAAGTTCTTTTAGTGGGAAGGCGTGATCCAAAATGGATTTTGATAGACTTCTAAGTCTAAGTGTTCCTCATAGAGGAAAATAAAGTCCAAGGAAGTTCCTGGAAATATCCCCATTACAGAGATCCTTTCCTTCTGAATCTACTGCAACTTGAATGGGCTAAAATGGACTTAGGGTGCAGAAGTTATCGCAGAAAGAAGATGCCCTGTTTCTTTGGAAAGAGAGGCAAAAACCCCTAAAAATGGCAAAAAACCCTTACAAAGGGAAATCGCATCGGAAAAAGGCAAAGGGATGGACTTAAGTAGAGGCGGAAGAAACCCCAATCCGCCTATCTGATCAATCGGGTTGGAGACAAGCCCGCATGCGATATCGGGACCCTAGACTCTACGATTGTGATCATGCGATATGCTGATTGCCGATGATCGGATCGGCGAGGTACAGAACCCCTGGGCCGTGTGCGATACGATATGCGATAGCGATTGCGACGAGCAATCTCAGCGGTCGGATTGCAAAAGGAATGGATGACTAGGATTAAATAGGCAATTGGTGATTGCTGGACGCGACGGATTTCATAAGCGCAATTCATAAATTTTGAAATTCGGAAATTCAGATTTTCTGTGTATTAACGTTTTTCGGTGTAAAAACTGAAATACAAAGGAACGACGCCCAAAGCGATAAAACGGACCCGAAGGGGAATTCTAAGCCCGATTGCATAGATTTTGAGTTCCGTAAAGGCGGATTTCGGGCGGGCCTCAAGCGGTAAATGGTTTTGGGCTGGCTCCGCCCGACCCCACATACTGGTTGACACGTGGCTGGCGGAGGAGAGAGAGGAAATTGCCTTTTCGGGCAGGTAACATCTGTACTCTTAAGCCACCCGAAATTGCATGGTGACCGTTGGATCGAAGATCCCATAGATCGACGGTGGAGAGTGCGATAGCAGCCAAAGGCAGACCCGATGCGATAATAGGACGGATTCGATAAATTTTGAAGTCCAATAGAAAGCAATTTAACGGGTTTTTTATTGTTTTCCCGTGTATTTGGGATTTTGCCCAATATACCTGTGCGATGCGATATAATGCCCAATGGTGGACCCGATAGGGATTTTAGGGGCGATTGAAGGGAATTTCACGTCTGAGAATCGCGTCCGATAGTGTATTTTCCAGGAAAACCTTTGTGTAATGGATTTTGTCTATTTTCGGCTTATTGCTTGGAAAACGACCTCGACCCCTTATAATAGCTCCTAATCATCATTCCACGCTACAAGCCGGTGTTTTTGGCAGACGATGAGGCGTTTGAAAGCCACAGAGCTGCAGAGCTAGATGGCCAGTCGAACATATTGTAGAAATTTTGAATAATTTAACACATATTCAACAGAGATTATCCTGATCATGTATTGTTGCGGAATACATACACAATACATAAGCTCTTCTACGTTGATCATCAATATAGCAGCGTCAATAACAATAAAACATCAAGAGCATTCACACATTAACACAGTATGTAACCCAGGGAAAACATCTCGCTAAAAACCCCACACTATATGTATATTAATGATTGAGAACATGTAACATTACAAAGTACAATGCTTATCACAAGCAATCTAGTACCAGCTCCACTTGTTACACACAATACAGCTCAAATCTGATCTCCAAATCTATTCCACTGCTTGCCTGCCTCTCCAGCTCAATACCTGCTCAAGAATTGATGAGAATGGTTTACCAAACTCATATTTCACCTGCAAAGAATCACTCACACTGTGTTGGACGTGAGCACATGCTACAATTCTTGGTATTGGCCAATTCATTGGCATACTCAATCCCTTTGATTGTGCAAATCATCATGCATGGCTATAGTCACAACTGATAGCAATCTGATTCTCTAACACTTGTCCTTGCTGAACTGAACATGCACTGACATGCAACTGAGTTAACTGATGTATTCTATAGTTGTATTATGAGTTAATAACTTGTGAATTAATTAATAACTAATTCACCCAACTCATCTCTAGTCTATTTGCCAGTTAGACTAAATACAACCAGTTTAACAAAGCTAAACTGAACACAACTCCATCAACTGCACCTCCAGTCCACTAAACTCAACTCACTTGAGTTCTAACTGAAGTCCTGCATGCAAATATTAGTCATCCCATAGGTAACCACGTATTTCCTTTTGGGATCTGCATGTACCACATCTGTAGCTCATCCTGAAGTGCTCTAAGAGAATAAGACAAAGTTTATAGTCCAAATATTATTATGAGCTAATAATATTTGACTGTTCTATATTTAGACTGAGCAGTCACTCGACTGTGATCTAAAAATAGAAGTCCATCTATTTTTCCCAACTTGACCAATCATCCATAAACATCAACCTTCAATCCATAGACATGATCCATATGTCTAAAAATAGATTTGCGCCAAAAATAGCCTGCAGGCCCACTTAGTGAAGGCGACTCTTTTCACTAAGCTCCATCATCTTGTTGCAATCTCAACACATACGACGTAGAGAAGCCATAGAGCCGCAGGGGAATGATTGAACACAGGGAAACGATTGGGGAAGCCGAAAAGCCGGGAAAATGCGTCAAAGGAGCCCAGAGAGCTCAATTGAGAGCAGAAGTCAGTTGAGAGGCAGAGAGCAGAGAGAGCGGAAGAGCTACTGCACAGAGCAACTGAGGGAGCCTTTGGGGTCACTTGGAGATCCAGTGAGAGCTAGAGAACTGAAGGTTGCAGAAAGCCAAAGAAGCTAGAGCTGAAGAGTCAGAGCCAAGAGCCAGAGCCAGAGCCAAAGCCGAGAGCTTCAAGAGCCAGGGATAAAATGGTGTCTAAACCCATTGTTTTTGTGTAAAACAGTGGAGTTGAGCCAAGAGCTTGTAAAAAAAACTTTGCCATAATCCTAGAGAGCTTAGTTGAGTTGACTAGAGCTCACGGCGATGTAGTCCAAGAGTTTTGAGTGAACTCCTAAGTAAACTGTTGTCTTACGTGTTTGTTTTGTTATTGCATTATTTATAGTTATATGTATTTATATATCAGTTTAAGCACATCAGCCTACAACATATAAACAGTTAAAATAACCATAAGCATACACCTTATTTTCAAGCACATATTTAATTCCACATTGGTTAATCATAAGGATTTGGGAATATTTAAGCTTTGGAAGTGGGAGAGGTTCTTGTAAGTTAGACAAGAAGCCTAAGTGCCCCATTTTCAGATCAAATGGCTTCTTCACAAGATGTCATTTCTTGTCTTCATCAACATCCTTCATCATGGTCTTCCTTCAAACATCTAAGCAGAGTCATTTTCATATCAAGCTTATTGTGTCAGATCTTTTTCAACTCCCTCTCAAGTCAGTGGTTTTTAATACTTTACAAGACCATACCATACATTGATCATTGTCCTCGTGTCTTCATCTAGAAGAGCCCAAAAAGGTCCATGGCACATCATGCTAATGCAACCAATGACTTGCTTTTCCCGCAAACTGAAAACATGAGTTAACTAAATCAAGGGAAATTTTCAAAACATACATACCTTTTACTTCAATTGGTCATCTAGTTTTCTTTAAATTGCTCCCTATCGCGAGGATAAGTCTTCATCATGCTGCAATAATATCAGTAAACTTCTAGAAAGCTTGCCCCAAATCTGCAATATCATCATGATCCTTCTTTTACCAAATGAAGAAAACTTTTCATGACTTTATCTAATGGAGGATCCTTGAATGACCCTCTCTAATTGTTTGTTGCATGAACTTCTGTACTATCATGTGCTAGATGACTGCTTTCAATGCATTAGGGTTTCATATATCAGAGTCTTCTATTCTTCTAGACTGTCCTCTTTATGGATCTTCACATGAATCGTTATATTAGAGTGCCCAAGGATCCAACTTGATTACCAAGTTTACCACTTACAGGGTCCTTACAGTGTCCTCCTTTTATATGATCTTCCTTTTATTTCTCCATGATGTATCGACAACAGTTATTGACAAGTACACCCAAGCAAAATATACGATAACAAAAGCATGATGTCGCTCTTGACAATCTAGGTTTTTCAAGTACAAATCCTAGATCTTGGGATGAGATGACATATTCAATTAATCATTTTCATCAGTCATTACTTGTCACATGTCCTAGATTGCTCATAATCCCTAGAAATCAAGGGTTAGGGTTTTCATATAGCTAGGGTTTTTCATGTACCATCTAGATATCGCTTATAACAACTTTCAACAACTAATCCTAGAATCATACAATCGACCAGCCCTGCAATATTTCATGTTAGAACCTTAATAAATGAAGATACCATACATACCTCATTATTACATACCTCTGTCATAGAGATTATTGTAAGGACTTGCTCTTATGGATGCCATGATCTCCTTAATGTCTTCTTAGGGGGGTATGGCAACTCAAGGTACTCTATATTGCATATAATCGCTTCTATACCACTAGCCTTATTAACTTTAGAAGCTCCTTCTTCCTTTCATTATGACAATTGCTCAAATCAAGTATCAATGATGTTATTTTGCTTCACAATGGGATTCAAGCACAGACACAATGCTACAGTACTTCTGAGTATAAATCTCTTATTGTTGTGCAACCAACTTGATTTCCTAGAAATAATATATCTTGTCCATAAATCTTTATAATTATCCTTTCTCTCCAATCTTCTTGAGACAAGGACTTATTACAATTAATGCAAGAGGATTTCTTCCACTGCCTATTGTTGAAGAAAGTGTAACTAGGTTCGATATTTACAAATATAATTTTGATCTTTGTACTTGACAAGAAAAAATAAAAATTATTTTTAAATTATGAGAATGAGTTTCTTGCTCATTTCATAGATCTAGGAAAGTATAGAGTCAAAGAGCTCTTCTTAAGCATATATGTAATGTATATAAGTCTATCTAGTGACTAGATTAGCTCTCCAAGACCAGCACAATCCTCATGAAGAAGACACCAAGAAAAATGATAAAGAGAAAGTCATGTCAGCTCAATAAAAGGACACAACACTTCACACTATCATGTTGGCTCAAATACAGAGACCTAACTATTATATACACGGAGTTAGGTTCACCACAGAAAAGCAAGATTTCAGATTCTTCTTTGAAATTCAGATGGGTGCAGGTGGTATAGAACTCAGATTACCTGTAATTTTCGGATGGTACAAGAAGTTCAGATTTTCGGAGGGCAGTCACAGGAGGTATTTTGGAGGTCACAGTGAAGAAGTTTCGGAACTTTGTCTTGGTGATTACAATCTCGGTGATCACAATATTGGCCTATAAAAACAGCGTCAGATGCCACAGAAAAGGGCTCAGATTTGTCTCCTTATAGTGTCGGCATATCTATGATGGAAAGGATCTCGGTGTTCTCACAGTGAGGCTCAGACCCGTCTCCTTATAATCTCGGCATACTTGTGATAAGGAGGATCTCAGTGATCTCATAATGACACACTCTGTCTTTGTTAGGCCCCTATACTACGAGTGTAACCCCTTATTGTTATTAGTACAACCCCATTATTATATTGTTGTACCCATGTAGTCCCCATATTGTTATTATTGTGCCCCATAGAAGCCCACTATTATTATTATTATGCCCTTACATTATTATTGTTATGTCGGCTCTGATTATATTATGACCCCTTGCCATCAAACTTCTTCATATTGTCTTTTCTTGATTTTAGGAGTTCGATCTTGAAACAGATATAACTCTGTAATTTCGGCTCTTCCAGTGCTGAAATTGCAATCTACAGTAGCTTTCTGTGTCCTCTTTTCAATGCCACCAGTCTGATCAAAATTGGATTTTCCAAGAAAGAGTTATGCACAATCTCCCAAGATGACCTGATTATATACCTTTTCAGAAGAGCAAAATTGTACGATGTGCCACGTGTTAGTGTTTCGACCTTCAAATCTGAAAACTATGCACAAAAAACTACAGTCCATCCTCTTTCTGTAACTTCTTACAAAATTTCAATCTGATGCTGAAAACAAAAGTTATGACTATTTTTTCCAGGTCACCTGTTTGGAATGTAATTCGGGGGTCTGCAAAAAGGTCAACTTCCTCAGATCATATCTTCGCAAATATAGCGCGAAAATCTCTGAAATTCAGACCCGAGAGTCAGAACGATTTCAACCCAAATGGTTTTTTTTAGCATCCGAAACGTCACAGAAAAAACATTATAGCGAAAATGCCACGATGACCTGTTTGGAGCAGCGAAACCCTAGAATCCAAAGCTCTGATACCAAATTTTTTAAACCAACTCACAAAAATATAGAAAAGATAGATGAACGCCTTATAAATAAGCCTCTTCAAGGGGCCAACCTCCTTTACATTACACAAATGAACAATTCTTAGATGATACAAATGACAAGACCTCCTTTCTATATATAGGAGTCCAAGGGGTCATAATATAATCAGAGCCGACATAACAATAATAATGTAAGGGCATAATAATAATAATAGTGGGCTTCTATGGGGCACAATAATAACAATATGGGGACTACATGGGGACAAC
>Ga0181473_100038_pt1 | contig 17592 bp, 11 predicted proteins | sample In2P11_FD_119089 | JGI IMG/M metagenome (GOLD analysis project Ga0181473, IMG submission 119089) | Clean room microbial communities from NASA Spacecraft Assembly Facility at Jet Propulsion Laboratory, Pasadena, California, USA -... ... | reverse complement strand
ACATAACTGTCTTCTCTACTTTTTATTGTATAAATTACTTATCTTTGATAATGAATTACATACGATTGGCCTTCTCTTGGTGAAGTTCATTCCGGCTTTGACAGTGGTATCAAAGCCATCGCTGCAAACCGGTCCAGTTCTCGAAGGCAATGGAGCATGCGGTTTGAACTGCCAGAGAACTCTGTTGTGGCAGCTTGGCAAATTATGCAGAGTTGCCGTTGTAACTCAGTTTTTTTTTTTGGTGAGGAAAATTCGACTGCGTTTTTTTGTGTATTTTATTCGGTGCTGCAGTGAAGGTGATGCTGTGGCATACCATCGAACTCTATGCAGAGTGACTGCCAATCTTAGTTTTGGAGAATTTTTTTGAATCAGTAAGTCAAAAACATAGTTTTTAAGAAATTTCTGTGATTGATTGTGGTTGAATAAAAAACATTGAACATTATTGTTACTGGTTGTGGTTGCACCTGTAAGTAAAAACATAGTTTTTTTACAACTGGGATTGTGGTATTGTTGTTGGAGCGGAAGTTTTTTTTGGTTGAATTAGATTTAAAAAGAGAGGAGTTCTTTACAAAATAAGTCTTTTTTTTGTAATTCAATAGATTTATCTGAAAAACATGAACTCACTGGTATCTTTAATTGGGATTGTTCTATCTGGAAAGGAAAATTACTGGGAATGGTTAAGGAAGGTTAAAAATACACTTATTTTTAATGATTTGTGGGATGGAATCTATGGAGGAAAAGAAGGGAATTCACCAGATCAGCCTGATGATGAGAAACATTTAGCAATCTGGAAAAGTAAGGATAAAAAGGCCTATGCCTTAATTTCCACTTCAGTCTCAGAAGAGGTAAGTAGATACATTGCTCAGAATAAAACAACATATGATGCTATAACAAAACTAAAAGAGCTTTATGATTCACATTCTGAATTGGAGATAATTCAGTTATTGTTGAAGTTATTTAATTTGGAAATGAAAGATAATGATCCTCTAAATCTTGCTTTTCAAATTAAGGCCATCAATCATGAAATTGAATCTACTGTAGTTAAAGTTGATCTGCAGCTTACTGCCTTTATAAAAGCTCTTTACTTTAGTTATTCACACTACTTGGAATCTCTCCAAGCTAGTGAGCAATTAAAAGAATTAGATTTTGATAAATTAGTAGGGAAAATTGCAGAAAGAGAGAAGCATTTGGCAAGAAAGAAACATCACATAATTCTAATACTGAAACCCTATGTCTTGCTCAAAAAGATCAAAAATCTCAAGAAGAATATGTTAGAAACACTAAGGGTAATAGAGAGCGAGGTAGGAAGAATTATAGAGGCAAGGGGGGCAAAAATATACAGGGAGATAGACAACAGAACGATAAACAAAGAAATTTTACTGATAAAACAACTATAAAATGCTTTAGATGCGGTGAAATTGGACATACAACAACAAATTGTCGAATTCCCTGGGAGAAAATTAATGAAAGAAGAGAACAAATTCTTGAAAAGAAAGATCATCTAATTTCAGAAAAAGGATAGTCTTCTACGAATGCACATTATGTTGTTGCTCATTGTAATTTTCAAATGGAAGATATATTTAGTACCTCTTTTTCTTCATGGCATGACAGTTGGATTTTAGACACAGATGCCACTTGTCATATGACCTTTAGAAGAGATTTGTTTGAACAATTCAGTGATAATATTGATGGAGTAGTGTATTTTGCTGATAAGTCTCAAATCAAACCATCAAGGATTGGATCTATTCAGTTAAAAATTCCTGGACTTTTTGATTATAGTTTGAATGATGTTCTTTACATTCATCAGTTCGAAATAAATTTATTATATCTTGTACAAATAAGACAACAAGGACATTCCATCCACATATTTGATGGTAAAGTGGAAATTCGAAGACCAGCTGACAATAAAACTGTAATGACTGGTGTAGAAGAAGATAAATTGTTGAAATTAAAAGGTGTGTCGTCTGTTACATTGAACACTAATCATTTGGTTAAGCAAAATGATACTCTATCATCTTCTTTATTGTGGCATGCATGCTTCGGTCATATTAATTATGAAAGCCTTAGAATTATGAAACAACAGGGGATTAAAGGGCTTCCAACAGTTCCAAGAAACTTGACCCCATGTAATGCTTGTATATTGGACAAGCATCACAAACAGTGTTTTCCGAATTCTACTTCTAGAGCTACAGGGAAATTAAGTCTCATACACTTTGATTTATGGCAACAAATACATACGGACTTTTATTGATGATTATTCAAGGATGTGTTGGGTTTATCTGCTTAAGGAAAAATCACAAATTTTTGATATGTTTAAAAAATTTCATCTCTTGATTACAAATGAAGCTCAACTAAATATTGGTACTATAAGAACTAATAATGGAGGAGAATATACTTACACGCCTTTGAAAAATATTTGCAAGAGAATGGAATCAAACACTAGACCACAATACCATATAATCCATAGAAATATGGTGTTGCAGAACGAATGAACAGAATATTGCTTAATATGGTAAGGTCAATGATGTTTTTTAAGAATGTAAAATTGATGTTTTGGGGAGAAGCAGCGCTCTGCGCAACATATATTAGAAATCGGTGCCCATCCTCTGTGATCAACAATAGAACTCCATATGAAATGTGGTATAATCGTCTTGCTGCTATTAAACATTTCCGAATTTTTGGTTCTTAATGTTATGCTTTGATTCCTAAACAACAGAGGAATAAGTTGAATGAACAAAGTAGAAAATGTATTTTTTAGGATATTCTATGACTTCTAAGGCATACCGATTTTATGATGAAGAGAACAAGAAGTTTATTTTGTCAAGAGATGTAATTTTTCTTGAAATTGATAAAGATTCCCTCTCTGTTATTAGACAACTTAATCATAATTAGATAAAAAAGTTTGTGCCTCAAAAGTTTTATTATGAATAAGATAATATACTTCCACATCTTGAAGGGGGGATACCTTTATTAGATCAATCCATGGAGTTTCCTTCTCTCAATGATGATAATTCTGTTGTTGATGAGAAATTGGTTGATGAAACCATTTCTAGAGACATGACAGGGACAAAAATGGCAAGAACTGAGACAAATGAAGAAGATGAGCAACTTCCTACACAACATGTGCGAAGATCATCTCATATTCAAACATTTCTGAAGAAATATGATGAGTTTAAGACTGGAAGTTCCTCAGGTAACTATTCTCATTGTGAATTTAACTTTTCTGTGGATTGTGAACCTACTTGTTTTCAAGAAGCTACTAGTCATGATCAGTGGAAAGATGCAATGCAAAAGGAATATGATGCTCTCATAAAAAATGGCCAATGGAGGCTGGTGGGTCCTCTTATTGGCATCAAACCTATTGGTTGCAAATGGATTTACAAAACTAAGTATAAAGCTGATGGTTCACTAGACAAACACAAAGAAAGACTTGTAGCAAAGGGATATGCACAGAAAGAGGGTATTGACTATACAGAGACATTTGCTCCTACAACTAAATGGGGCACTATTAGATCTTTGTTTGCTATTGCAGCTCAGAAAGAATGGAAAATTCATCATATGGATGTCAAAATTGCTTTTTTAAATGGAGATTTGAAAGAAGATGCTTACATGTTTCAGCCAGAAGGTTTTTCCGTTAAAGGGAAAGAACAAAAGGTTTGTAAACTAATGAAGTCTTTGTATGGCTTGAAACAAGTGCCATGAGCATGGTATGAGAAGCTAACTGAACATCTTCTAAAGTTAAATTATAAACGTTTTGACCTAGATGATGCAACTCTTTTCGTTAAGAAAGTTGGAAGATCAAATGTATATCTAGTTGTATATGTTGATGATTTGATGATCACAGGAAACAATGATGAATGTATATTGTCTATTAAGAAAGAATTGAAAAATTCTTTTGATATGACAGACTTAGGTTTACTTCATTATTATCTTGGAATTGAAGTTGATAAAAAACCACAACATATTTTCATATCTCAGAAGAAGTATGTTGATAAGTTATTGAACATATATAATATGATGGATTGTAATCCTGTTGCTACACCAGTGGAGCAGAATTTGAAACTTACTTCAGAAGAAGGAAAATCATTTGAAGATCCAACAAAGTATATGAAACTTGTTGGAAGTTTGATTTATTTATCTATTACTCGTCCTGATATAACATTTGTTGCATGAATAATTTCCATATTTATGCATCATCCTTGTGAGGGGCATTGGGTAGCAACAAAAATAGTACTAAAATATTTGAAAGGAACCCAAACTTACGACATCAAATATACCAAAGTTTTAGACTTCATCTTGTTGGTTATTCAAATTACGATTTTGATGGAGATAAAGAGAATGGAGTCTCTACTTCTTGCTATTTGATGAATCTTGGATCAACAGCCATCAGTTGGAGATCATGCAAGCAATCTGTTCCTTTTGATTCTACCATTGAAGCCGAATATGTTGCAGTAGCTCAAGCCACTAAGGAAATCATTTGGCTTTGGAAAATACTTGAAGATTTGCAGGAGAAACAAAAAGCTTCAACTCTTCTATTTGTCGACAACTCTTCTGCAATTCAATTGGCCAAGAATCCAAAGTTTCATGATTGAATCAAACATATCAACACCAAGTATCATTTGATTCAACATCATGTAGAGGCCACAAAAATTCATCTGACACATCGTCCTACTTCAGAACAAATTGCAGATATTTTTACCAAAGCATTAGGACGTGAAAAAATTGAAAATTTTAGATCTTTACTTGGCATGTCAGATATCCCTTCGGATTAAGGGGGGAAATGTTAAACTAATCCTTCGGGATTTGTTTGTACAGTCTAGGAGTAGTTAGGATTAGTTAGTTTTTTTAGTTTTTCCTGTACAAAGGAGTTTTCTAGACATAACTGTCTTCTCTACTTTTTATTGTATAAATTACTTATCTTTGGTGATGAATTACATACAAATGGTGTTGTCTTGGTGAAGTTCATTCTGGGCCTGACAATTCTTGTAACCCTTTCTTATTGCAGTAATTGTAGGATTCTTATGTGCTTTCTATCGAATGATTCAGGTGGCAAGCAAAGTAAGCACTCCCCATTGAGTAGAGAAAGAAATTTGTGTTCCACATCAGTGTTCTTCCTGGGTGTATACTGCACCACCAAATATTTTGTGTGGGTATTTTAATGTTAAAATATTTTAAAGAATTAATTGAATTGCATTATTAAGATTCTCTTGAATTTGTAAACGACCTCTACAATTACTACATTAAAGGGTCCACTCTATAGTGCGAGCTGGAGGAAATCTACATGCAGATCACATATGTTGTTAATGTTTTGATAGAGACAAGGAATAATAAGTGGAAGTATGATATAACTTTTTATATTGTTTCTATTTTTTATTATTATTATACCTTATTTCTGTAACATTTCTTATTGCAGTAATTGTATGCTTCTTATGTGCTTTTTGTTGAATGATTCGGTGACAAGCGAAGTATGCACTCTCCATTGACTAGAGAAAAGTTTGTTGTGTTCCTGATCAGTATTTTCACTGGGTGTATACTGCACCACCAAGTGTATACTGTACCACCAAAGTATACACCACCAAATGTTTTGGGTGAGTATTTTAGTGTTAAAATATTTTAACGAATTTTTTTCAACTGCATTATTTAGGTTCTCATGAATTTGTAAAATGACCTCTACAATTGCTGCGTTAAAGAGTCCACTCTACAGCGAGTGGTGTGGTGGAGATCTCCACGGGCATCACATATGTTTCTTAGTCAGATATGCAAGGTAAACGCGAGTGGTGGAGATCTCCACCGGCATCACATATGTTTCTGAGTCAAATATACAAGGTAAACATTGCATAAACGCATGTTTAAATGAAAAATATTCCTACATATGCTCCTGTAGCTTCTTTTGTAGGATCAATTTTATCCTCACCACAAATGAAGATTATAATAAATTCATGCAGTACTAGTGCAAACAGAATGAGGTGCAGCACCAATAAAACATTGAATAAGCATTTCGATAATTGGTAGACTGAACATCATTTCTAATAACAACATCCAAGAATGAGGTGCAACACCAATAAAACATTGAATAAGCATTTCGATAATTGGTAGACTGCACATCATTTCTAATAATGACGTCCAAAAGTTTTGCCACCGTATGAGGTATAACGTGTCCATTTGAATTTATATTTATATTAACAAGATTGAGTGAAGGAGCTCCTTAAAACCATGCTTTAAGCTTAAGTGATTGGACAACTCTTATTGAGAGAACACAACGACAACATTTACAACATCGTCGAGGATAATATTTGACATAACACCAGCTTCTATTGTGGCTTCTATGGGTTTGAATGAAAATTATTGCTAAAAGTATCCCTGATATGCTCATGTAGCTTCTTTGGTAGGATCAATCTCATCCTCATCACTAATGAAGATTACAATAAATTTATGCAGTACTAGTGCAAGCAGAATGAGGTGCAGCACCATAAAACATTGAATAAGCATTTCGATAATTGGTGGACTGCACATCATTTCTAGTAACGACATCCAAAAGTTTTTCCATCCTATGAAGTAGTATAACGTGTCCATTTGAATTTATATTAACAAGATTGAGTGAAAAAGCTCCTTAAAACCATGCTTTAAGCTAAAGTGATTGAACAACTCTTATCCTCGAAGAGAATATTTGACATAACGTTGGCTTTACATGGGTTAGAGCCATTCAAATCCAAGGGGCACGAAAGCAAAGTCTACGATACATGCAATGCAGCATGTGTAAACAACAAATTTGTGATGCACATTGACTCCACACTGCCATGATCACCGTATTTAGTAAAATGAATAAACACGCATTCGGTAAAGATCAATCCAGTCAACAATGAGCAATAATTAGTTAAGCTCAAAGGAAAAGGTCAAGGAAAACAGAGAAAACTAAAAAGCGTTAATTTTAAAATGGTAAAAAGTGGGGCCCTAGTCCACTTACTTGGGGAGTTAGTGAGGTTTCAATAGGATCAAAACTTTGGCATCTTCATTGAATTACACTCATGTTGCTTTGCTTGTGTTATGGTATTTACATTCAAGAGAAGGATAATAAATATGAACTACACGAACAAATGGGCTTATGATGTTTGCTTTTCGGAAATATTTTAAGTTTGGTTTTTGAAACTATTTTCAATGTTTCTTAAAAAAATAAGATTGCATGAAATGTTGTTAATGTTTTGATAGACCAGGAATAATAAGTCAAAGTATGATATAAATTCTTGTATTGTTTTTATTTTTATTGTTATTGTTATTGTGCTTTATTCCTTTATCCCTTTATTATTGCAATAATTGTAGGCTTCTTATGTGTTTTTGGTTGAATAGAATAAAAAATATGAACTACAATGATACATGGCTTTATCACGTTTGGTGTTGGGAACTATTTTCAATGTTTCTAAAAATGAATATTGTATGGAAATGTTGTTAATGTTTTGATAGAGACCACGAATAATAAGTGAAAGTATGATATAAATTCTTGTATTGTTTCTATTTTTTATTATTATTGTGCTTTATTCCTGTAACCTTTTCTTATTGCAGTAATTGTAGGATTCTTATGTGCTTTTTGTTGAATGATTCAGGTGGCAAACGAAGTAAGCATTCTCCATTGAGTAGAGGAAGTTTGTTGTGTTCCACATCAGTGTTTTTCTTGGGTATATACTATACCACCAAATATTTTGTGTGGGTATTTTAATGTTAAAATATTTTATAAATTTTTTGAACTGCATCATTTAGGTTCTCATGCATTTGTAAAATGACCTCTACAATTACTACGTTAAAGAGTCCACCCTATAGGTCGGGGTGGAGGAGATCTCCACGTGCATGACATATGTTGTTAATGTTTTGATAGAGACAAGGAATAATAAGTGGAGTTTGATATAACTTTTTAATATTGTTTCTATTTTTTTATTATTGTTGTGTTTTATTTTCGTAACCCTTTCTTATTGCAGTAATTGTATGCTTCCTATATGCTTTTTGTTGAATGATTCAGGTGGCAAGCAAAGTAAGCACTTGCCATTGACTAGAGAGAAGTTCGTTGTGTTCCTGATCAGTGTTTTCCCTGGGTGTATATTGCACCACCAAATATTTTTTGTGGGTATTTTGATGTTAAAATATTTTGAAATTTTTTTCGAAGTGCATTATTTAAGTTCTCATGAATTTTTAAAATGACCTCTACAATAACTGCGTTAAAGAGTCCACTCTATAGTGAGTGGTGCAGATCTTCACGCGCATCACATATGTTTTTTTTTTCCAAGGAAAGCCTTGTGAAACCCCCATTTTTATCTGAAATATCCAAATGGAGGGTGGGTTAAGCAAAGTTTTAAAACATGGACTCAAATTGGGATCAATTTAAACTTTATAACTTGTTATATTAAAAAGCACAGAAAATATTAAAATTTTGATGAAAAAATATTTTGAAGATATCAAATCATGATTTTAAACCACTAGAGACCAAATTTGCAAAATCTGATTATGTATATATTATATGTCAAAATGGAACCAAGTTAAATACATATTTGAAAGAAAATATATGGTCAATGAGGCTCTAAATAGCCTTTGGAGTCCAATAAACAACATGCCACAAGTTATTAGCCTACTACATGGCACTAATCAATATAATAAATCATCAAACTCATCAGCACTGTGAGGAATGCAGTCCTCGGCATGCATTAAATGAACATCCCTTAACTCAGACTTGCCATACTTCTCAGGGACCTCTGCAATTGTAGTAGTATAAGTAGAAGCATGACTATTGGTTGCCATGCCAGGTGCAATAGCCTACTACATGGCACTGATCAATATGATAAATCATCAAACTCATCAACACTATGAGGAATGCAGTCCTCGACATGCGTTAAATGAACATCCCTTAGCTCAGACTTGCCATACTTTTCAGGGACCTCTGCAATTGTAGTAGTACAAGTAGAAGCATGTTTATTGGTTGCCATGCTTGGTGCAACTCCTACTAGTGGATTCGAATTCAAACCAATCCACCCAAGTCATCAATATCGAGATCAAACTCTGTTTGTAAAGTCTACTCTACTCTTTTGAGGATGGTCAATATAATCCAACACAATGGGATATGTATCAAGTCTTCTGTTCAACAAAAGGAGAAGCTAATTTCCTATTCAAGCACTGCTATTTTTTAGGAGTTGGAACAACTATTTTTGGCATATCTATTATATTTTGCAGGTGGCATGTAGGGTGATTGGGATTTAAGTTTTTTATTTCTAATACATGAAGTCTAATGGGATTGGAACCCCTCTCAAAGATCTTTAAAAAATTTATAATGATATAAAAAATTTAAGTCAAAGTTTTCCTTTCTTCATATTTTCTTTTCCACCATTCTAGAATTTTATCCCATCATTCTAGTTTGGCTTGTGCCATTTGGTGTCAAGCAAATTGTTTTCCCCCAAACAATGCTATGAACTGTAGGAAAACAATTGGGTATAGACTCGGTTGAGTAGATACTGACCAGGTTGACTCAGATTGATTTGGTACTGAACTAGCTAGTTTGTAAACCATACTGGCCTATTTGATACCGAACTACCCCCTGAACCAGTTTGGAGGTTGAGGCAAAACTCTCAGAGGTCAACCCAATCAACTTAGACGATTTTGCGTCTGAGTTGACTAATTTTTAAAACCAAGGGTTCAACTGCTAGACATAATAGTCACTAGTAATCCCAAGCGACTTAACTGGATTTGGAACTGTGACTTATAGTATCCTTGTTAACGACATGCCTTGGGTGGATGGTTTAGCCAATTGAGCTATTGGAGTTATGTGTATACCATTTTTTTCCAAAGAAAAATCTTATATCCAATACTTCAAGGAAAATCAAAACAGACATTGTCCAACATTATCGGAACAAGAACAGGTAGTCTATGCTTTCTTTAAGTTGTCATAGAAATCATTATTATAGTCTTCCAAGGCTTCAAAAAACTAGCAATCTTTTGATGTCAATCGAAACCTTCAGCATTAACAAAAACATTCTTCAAACCAACAAATCTTCTATTTTCTATCACGCTTCTACTTCTTTTAACTACTTTTTTCAACATTCAATAAAGAGACCTTTTCGAGTTTGAGATGGGGATCCCTCCTATGAACTCTCACTTATACAGGATCCCCTTCTGTAGTGACAAAGCTTCATTTTTATCAAATTTGGTTTTTGAGTTGAATTCTCCCTCCATCTATGAGAAAAGGTATTTCTTCATAATTGGACATCATAGCAAATTCTCAACCATACATTTATTGTTGGCACAATCCATCAACAACTTTGATCTCCAAGCACTTGCAAATATACAATTTCATTTTAGGTAGCTATTTTATAGAGGAGCCATGGAGCAAAAGCTCAGGTCAGTCATCTTAAACCTGCATATATCAAGAACTAGGAGGAATAGAGACTTTGAGGTGAAAACCTAAATGTTTTTGGTTTCTAAGTCTATCTAGATGTGTTAATATTTGTACTTTTGAGGGTTTTCACCCTTCACGGTGCCTAATAGATCTGGGGCTAAAATGGATCTGTGCGATTTAAGCAACAAATATAGAACTCGCTGATGTGAAGTTCACATGTCTAATAATTTGTGAACAAAATCCAAGCCTTGAAGTACCCCCAATGAGATTGCTTGGAAACTTACTTGATATTGATTGGATGAGACTAGTACTTGATGCATATGGAAAATATAGAACTTGCTAATGTGAAGTTCACATCTCTAATAGTTTGTGAACAAAATCCAAGCCTTAAAGTACCCCAGTGAAATTTTTTGGAAACTGACTTGATTGTGCTGAGAGGTGCATTTTACAGCCTAGTATGAGGGTGATTGTGGTGAAGTAAAATTCTAAGTGTGGACACAAACAATTCCTCTAGCCTGATAGCGGGTCTAGCCACAAACAAGACATTCTATGGAAGATTTCCTTAGGTTAGAACCAATTAAGAGGGCCTATCTCTTAGTACGCTTATCCCGTTTGGTGATGACCTTGCTTGCTTGCTTTAGCTATCTCCCGTTTCCTTCTTTGAACACCTGAAACAAGTAAACAACAACAAACAACAATCGTGATAATAGACAAATTGTAATTCGACCTACTTAACAAGTCAAGAAGCATTAAGCCATAAACAGTGAGATGACATATTATGTAGGAAATCAATCAATAGTTGCATATATATTAAATCAAGAAGAGATTACAACCATTGTCTTGATGTTGTTGTTCTCCTTTGAAAAAAACTAGGTTCCCACACACTTCCATTAGCATTCCATGATGGCCTCAACAATGATAGTTTTAAGGCTCTTCCCTTTAGTCTTCACACTAAACCAAATTCACACTTTTCCCTCACACACAACTAGAGAGTTACAACTATGGATAACTTGTTGATCACTCCAAACTTAATTAGCACTAGCACACCAACATTAACACTAGCTTGTGCTTGGGAAAAAGGGAGGTTTATATAGCATGAATAGATTGGAGATAGTTCCTCTTCTCAAGGGAGAAGGTCTTATCTCTTGAGGTAGTTCCATCCTAATTGGGGAAAGGAGACCAAACTGACTTCCTCAACTCCATCCGACCCAACCATTTACTAGACTTCCGTTACGAAGCTTCTAGAGTTGGAAGCTTTGGCTCGTTATTTAAAAAACTTTCCAAAAGAGCATCAACGCGACTGGAACAAGGTTCAGTTACTCTGGTCGGCGCTAGGGATAATGTTAATCCCTACATATCCGTGTGAGGAGGAAAATGGTCATTAGCGTCGGTCTTGTAAACTGGGAAAAACATAAGATTTTTGGGAAATGATTCAAAAGGGAATTGTTCTTCTCATGAAGAGGGACGCAATGGGAGTTTATTCATGAAGGGGAAGTATGTAGGGTTCGCTATAGAGGTCCTCCAGGATCATGGAACAGGGAGTACAAGGACAATGACAAAATGTTGTATAACAGATGCCCCTTAAAGCGCAAAGGTCGAATTAGAGCGAGGGATGAAATGCTTTATGAATGAGTGCGGGGAACCAGAGACTATCATCGAAAAACCTGCAAGCAAGTACAGATACATATACATAACTGAAAACTCTGTCAAATGATACATGAATCATGGTATGGGGGTAGGCATCCAGAGAATGATAATGTAAATGGATCCAAGCATGGGTGCAACCATCCGATAAAGAGGATCATATCGAAACCATGGTATGGTTGCAGCCATCCACTAATGAGAAGGATCACATATGATAACTCATGGTATGGTCACAACCATCCATTTGAGAGAGACATGTATATCAACATAACCATGTCACACCACTTTTCAACCTCGATTTTTGTAATCTGAGCCTAGGGTCTTGCTCTCCAACACGAACTGATCAAAGTACAAATTCTAACATGTGAATAGATGTGTTGACACCAAACAAGCTAGAAAAGCGTTTGATTATCAGCCGATGATGTAAACTGTTAACAAGCACGAGAGAAACCACCAATAATGACAATGGTCCTCAAGGTACTATCAACGCAATTCACGGAATGTGAATAAAGGCATTGTAGTCGAACACCCGTGAAATCACCCGATCAGAAGCCAATGATGAGGACTTGTTGTCGAGTGCGAAAAACTTGCCATTAGGACATGCAAGCTTTAAGGTATTGGAAAGGAGTCTCTTGGTCAAATTCTCGGATAATGAAGTGAAGTCGATAGGAACCAACCATGTCGAAGGAGGGCCATAATGTATCCCACATCATCGACACGAGACAAAGGGATGCAAAATGATTTTGGATGATACAGAGAATCAGGGGTAAGTGTAACTGTAGAAGGACAACTCTTGAACAAATCGGTGACAGGATTGGAAGTTTGGCAGCTTTTGGATCCATAGGATCGGTGGTAATAATGACATGGAAGAGATCAAATGGAAGGCAAAAATGAATGGCCCAACCTAGGAAGGTCAACAATAAAAAGGAGGATATCCCATCCCGACACGAAGCAGAAAGTGTCATGTTCAAGAGTGAGCTCCCGACACAACTGATTAGATTTCCAAATTTTTCCCCACCATTCCTGGCAGGTACCCCAATTATTTTTTAATCACAAGCTTGAAGTGGATAATATATGTTTCAACTGTAAGTTCATCCTTCGAATGAATCTAACCTAGTAAGTTTAACGAGCCCTAGGAAGGAGAAGCTCTTGTTTGTCATGGTGACAAATCCGATGTCGTTTAATATTTTAACGAGTCCGACAAAGGTGCAACTCAGTATCCTTTTCATGTTTATAGAGTTTGAAAAAGACAAGGAAAAGAAAACTCCACATGGTCCCCTTTCATACATTTGTGTCTCTCGAGCTCGAAAAGGTAGAAAATGATATATGAGAGAACCACTTGACCATTTCAGTCAAGGAGTACCTCTTTCGTAAATAGTGCATCCCAAATCAAAAAAGGGGTAAACATATACTGGGCACACAACATTTCGCATCTGTTAAAGAGTTCGAAACAACAAGGGCTCAACTATCTTTTCGTGTTTAAGGGGTCAGAAAAGAGCTTGAAAGTGGACCCCCCATTTTATTCTTTTTTACGAGATAAAAAGGGAAAAATACTTGACCATCTTTTCATTTTTTATGAGTCAAAAAAGAGCTTAAAGGTGACTCATCCTAGAGGAACGAGTGGTATAAAGGGTAGTAACTGGTTCAGACAATGGTGGAACTACTCAAAACATGTAATGGTGAAGAGGCTGGCTAATAAAACCACTCATCGCTGCGGTCCCTCAGGAAAGGAAAAACAACCAAGTGAAAGCATATGATCGACCAAAGAGATGGTGGTGATGGAATGAAACAACCAAGGCTTATTTAGTTGATAAAAATGGCAATCATGAGATGTAAATTGGGCATGGGTTCATCTTTACACAAGCTTGAACCATGGAGAACTCTACTTCGATTTGGTTTCATGTTTACAAAAGCTTGAAACGAAAACCTATGCTTGCTATAATTTCACATGCCCCCCAGCATAATGACTCAAATCGAGGTACATGCCCCCCAAGTTTCATTTCATTCAACTAGGTGGATGGAATGAAGGTTCACTTTCGAGGTCTAGGAAAGGCTTGACTGGGATTTTACGAGATCTTAATCAAAGACTCAATTTGGAAAAGGGAGTTGCTTCATTTTTTAATGAGGTTGACACAGTAAAAGAACTATCCTTAGACATTTGTTTCATTTTTTAATGAGGTAGATACAGGAAGAAACTATCCTTGGACCCTTGTTTCATTTTTTAACAAGTTTGACACAAGACAAAGAACTATGCTCACACCCTTTGTTTCATTTTTTTAACGAGGTTGACACAAGACCAGGAACTATCCTCATACTCCTTGATTCATTTTTTAACAAGGTTGACATAAGACCAGGAACTATCCTCACTCATCTGTTCATGGACCATACGAAAACATGGCTCCCAAGAGGTCCTCACTTGATGGGAGAACCATGCATTGGGAGGGATACATGTCAACCGGTACCAATGACAGATCAGGTTCAAATGCCCCCAATACATAATGTACTATATTATCTGTGTGATCATCAATAGATGTGGACACAGAGCAGGTAGCCAAATAATTGACCTATGGCGGGGAAGGTACTGCTTGCAAACAAGAAATGATAGGGGATGATGGTTGTAAAGGAAGCGCTTGGTGACCAATGATCGAAAATTGATCAATGGTCATTATTCTCTCTTCATGCGGAAAACAAACCACACGGAAAAGTGAATAAATAAGAACTCCCATAACATAAACATAGTCACATCCAAGGAGAAGATTGAAATCTAAGGGACCTTGGACTGCCATCACATCTATATAGATGGTCTTTCCTCCCAAAGTAATAGGGAACTTTAGAAGGACCCCCAAGGGTTGATTGGTTCCTCTGTTGAAAGCCAACAAATTCTGAGTGACAGGCACAAGCTATGGGGAGCCCAAAGCTTGCCAAGTAGTAGAAGACATGATGCTAACAGATGTGCCTTCATATAATATAGTGCCATGTACTACCATATTATAGGCTTGTACTGTGATCTAGAAAGGCATATAAGATGGAAGGCGGAAAGCAGTCAAGTGACTCCAATTGAAAGAAACAACAAAGCTACTTGGTGGGGGTATCATATGATTTCCCCCATTCTCTGCAAGAAAAGGAGAGGGATGCTCCTGAACCACTGGGATGGGAGGGTCACTCTTCAATTCATAAGAATATGAGGAGAGGAGAAGAACATGAGCAATATGATCACTACTCTCTTCGGGAATAGAGTGAACCTCTGAAGGCGGAGCCAAGTGGACACTCTTTTCGAGCAATGGTTGGTCATGAACATACACAAAGAGTCATGCTCAAGAAGATTAGGATAGACAAGAGGCGAATTCAAGTCAATTTGTTTACCAACTGGGAGAGGGTCAGAAGAAAGCCTCTGATAACTAATAGGAAGTTGGGGTTGAGGAGCTGTAAGGTTTTCCAAAACATTGAAAGCTTTATCCATAAGAGGACAGAGGTGAAGAAGATGGTCTCCTTCACATAACCTACATGGGAATCTAATCTTTCCCTTCTTCTTATCATCATTAGTTGAAGGCGTAACATCGACATGATCTCCAGAGGTCGATGGGCATGGTCGGTTTAGGTCTTCAGACCATACCTCTAAGAATCTGGGAATGCTAGGACAATCTCGAAGGAGATGGTCATCCTTACACAACTTGCAAGGGAATCTGACCTTCCATGGAGGATCAGAAGGTTTGTCTACAGGAGGTGCATTTGGAGTAACAACCACACGGTTGGCCTCTCGCTTATCTAACTTCTTCTTCTTCATCTTCTTAGCTTCCAGGTTATTGGATTTCAAACTTTCACCAAGCAAAGTAGAAGAGGAAGAGGAAGAAACTAGGGAAGAAGGGAAGAGGTCAACCTTAGAATCAACGTGATGTGATTCAAATGAAGGAGATGGCGGGGTAGGAGTCGGGACACTCGGGATCACCGAGGTCGAAAACAACCAGATAGGTAGACCAATGGTTAACCTAGGAAGGGACAACGTCATCATATAAGAAGCACCAACATTTCCAAAAGAAGGAAAAGGACTAGGATTCCCATTTGAGGGGAATCCTTGACTTGTAGACTCTAGAAATGTTGCCATTAGAATCAACCCTAAAGAATCACTAAGGAAGATAACTTTAACCAAGAATATTTCGTGGGTAGTTAATTTTAAGACACTGAAACAAAACTTTGCCTTTTCATGTTTTAAGAGTCGAGAAAAGGACGAAAGGTGACTCTAGTCGTTTTCAGATTTAACGAGCTTGAAAGGACAAGTGCTCAATGATCTTTTCAAATTTAAAGAGTTAATAAAGATAAAAAATGGCTACTTAGGGTATTCTAGGCAAAAGGTTTACCAAGTAACCTTGAACTGCAGAATACCTCTTGACGAACTGAGAAGTACGCGCAGGCAATCTCCCTGAATGTTATGTTCAGTGTATCACATTTACAAGGTGGCAGACTCGGCTTCCAATGGATCAAAAACCTAGTGGGGTCCCCCTTTATATACATGATGGTGCGGGGAGCACAAGTCCGTACTAGCATTGTATAATGCTGAAGCGAACGATAGCTGCTAGGTTTAAAGACATCGGAACACGTCTCTAGTCTAGACCACTAAATGTGAGCGTTAAGTTTCAATGCTTCCTTAGGTTAATTCAATAAATTTTAAAGGTTTGATCTTGAATTAAGTTTCAATTACAAGGCCCTACCACTGTCATCTGACAAAACTCCTACATGCAGCTATATGAGAAAATAGATATTTATTCGATGAAAGTTAACACTAATTGAGGGATAGAGAGCACACAATCAATGCAACAATCAAAGAATGAAAACTTTCACTTATGCATGTCCTAAACGCAGTTAATCTTCTCTTAACAACAAAAGAAGTTTCATTTCATTTCCAATTCTTATGATGATGCAATTCTAGCTTCTTAATGACACTACTAATGCAATATTTTCACTTAAGTAAACTAGAATGATGTTCTTTTTTTCATAAAATGAAAAATGGATCTTTCACATAAAGCATTTTTAGTGAAAATTTCAGTTCCGAACAAACAAGCATCAATCAAATCCAAAGCATGATAAATAAAACTAAAAGCAACTTCTTCCCTGAATTTAACAAACCAAACACATAAAAGCGTCAATCGACAAACCAAGCAATGTAATCTATGCTCGGAATAAGAATAGAGACACTCGAAATAAGAGAACAAATGACACTATTTCACTCATTCAAGTGAAAATGAAGCAAACAAAGCATCCTAGTCACTTCTGGGAGGAAGAAGAGAGTCCGAGGGTCAAGAGACACTAGCACTGGAATGGGAGAAATTTTGATTTTTTTAACTCAGAGACTAGAGCGACTGCCTAACTGACAACTAGCGCCGCTAAGCACGACCGACACTACTAGCCAACGCTACAACTAGTGCTGATGGCATAATCAACGCAACTGCCTAACTGACAATTAGTACATTATGTATTGGGGGCATTTGAACCTGATCTGTCATTGGTACCGGTTGACATGTATCCCTCCCAATGCATGGTTCTCCCATCAAGTGAGGACCTCTTGGGAGCCATGTTTTCGTATG
>Ga0181473_100036_pt1 | contig 17658 bp, 10 predicted proteins | sample In2P11_FD_119089 | JGI IMG/M metagenome (GOLD analysis project Ga0181473, IMG submission 119089) | Clean room microbial communities from NASA Spacecraft Assembly Facility at Jet Propulsion Laboratory, Pasadena, California, USA -... ... | reverse complement strand
GTTTATGTAAAATCAGCCATGAATTTCTGGTTAAAAGGTATTTATTTTCTTATAAATCTTGTGAGAATATGTCTATGTAAAATCAGCCATGAATATTATGTGTAGAATTCTAGGTATGAATATGGATGGGAATTTATTAAATTATGCATGCAAGTAGCTGAAGTATTTATATTGCTTTTAAGGAATTAGGCTACAAAATTCATGGAATCTCTTTGTATTGATGCATATAGATCTTATCTAGAAATTATAGTTATGCTAATCATGTAATAATTATAACTCTAAAGTGAAAACTTGCAGAAAGAGAAGCCTTCTCCGATGCACTTTAAATGTTTACAATTTTTATTTATGTATCCTTCCTTAGAGTTAAATGAAGAATGGATTGGATCCGAGTATACTTGGTTGCATGCACTCAATTATACTAGTAAGATGAGAGTTGTGTGTACCCATTTTTATCACCATTTTCGTTTGTTGGAATTTTAATGTATGGTAGTAGTGCATTAGCTAACAAGTTAGGAATAGCGGAATTAGGTGATTTTAACCAACAGATAGTCATGTCGAATTATGCTGGAATTTTAATTTATGGTAGTAGTGCATTACCTAACATGTTAGGAATAGGGGAATTAGGTGATTTTAACCAACAGATAGTCATGTCAAATTATGTTGGAATTTTAATTTATGGCAATAGTGCATTAGCTAACAGGTTAGGAATAGGGGAATTAGGTGATTTTAACCAACAGATAGTCATGTCGAATTATGCTGACCTAGATGTTGATTTGAAACACACTAATGAAATCTACACGGGAGTGAGTATTTAACTCACGTAAGGAAATGACAAAGGGAATGTGAGAAGCATTTGGCTCGTAAACGCAAGTTAGGTCACGCATGTTACTTCCTAGATGTAGTTTTGTGTGGGAATATAACTAGATAGTATTCATTCACCTAAGCTTTGGAAGCAATATCATAAACCGAGGTTACTAACAGATCCAATAAATCAAGCTAACAAATGCAATTAAATTCACATGCAATTAACTATTTTGTAAGACTATGTATACAATAATCACCATAATAAATCCACATGCAGGTAACTATTTTCTAAGATTGTGTATACATTGAATTACCATAATTTAGTCCTACTTTATATATTAATATTTCATTCAAGAATATTAGGAGATAGAGGTGATAATTATTGGTACCATTGAACTATGTTGTAACCATCATATTTATAGATTTATAATAAGAGATAGTGTACATGCAAAAATTCTGTAAAAACTGGAAATGCATGAGTATTTAACTGGAAAATATTAACCAGATGATTATTATAGCTCACGCAATAGATTAACAAGATCAAATACTACTCCATTAAATTCCCTCAAGTCAACCTTAAGATGTTATTTAGTAGTTCAAGTACGGTAAGTAATGGCATGATGGGCAAAATTTGCTTTGTGGAAGAAAAACTATGATAATGTAATTATTTGAATTTGAAATAATTAAATATGTTATTTGAATAATTTACTTGGAAAGTACAAAGGAAAGAATGAGATCATTATCATAATCCATAATAGAGGGTGCATAGATTGGATAAAGGAAAAGAAAAAAAAATAAACTTTCCCAAATCACTTCAAAAAAATTCCCTGAGTGAAATTATGTGATGTACTAGATAGGAAGTGATAAATATGTGAAAATAATCCAGGGAAACAACAATAAAAATGGTGAATAAGCATAGCAGTGGAAAAAGATGAGATTTGGATGAAAAGGAATCATTTTTTAAAAAACAAGAAAAACCTAGGCTATGGGGATTGACACAACTCAAAAAGGGGACCCCAAAGTCTTCTACAGAATGTGAGGCATAAAATTGCTTTCACCACGACAACGGAGTGTTGTTTTTGGGGAAAAGGGATCTGGTATTAGGGGAGAACCATAGATATACGTTCATGGTTGGGTGGCAAGTTGCTCTTTCTAAGTTAAGACAGTTGATTACAATCATAATTTCTGGTTAAATGGTATTTATTTTCTTATAAATCTCATGAGAATATGTTTATGTAAAATCAGCCATGAATTTCGGTTAAAAGGTATTTATTTTCTTATAAATCTTGTGAGAATATGTCTATGTAAAATCAGCCATGAATATTATCTGTAGAAATCTAGGTATGAATATGGATGGGAATTTATTAAATTATGCATGCAAGTATCTGAAGTATTTATATTGCTTTTAAGGAATAAGGCCACAAAATTCATGGAATCTCTTTGTATTGATGCATACAGATCTTATCTAGAAATTATAGTTATGGTAATCATGTACTAATTATAATTCTAAACTGAAAACTTGCAGAAAGAGAAGCCTTCTCCGATGCACTTTAAATGTTTACAACTTTTATTTATGTATCCTTCATTAGAGTTAAATGAAGAAGGGATTGCATCCAAGTATACTTGGTTGCATGCATTCAAGTATACTAGTAAGATGAGAGTTGTGTGTACCCATTTGTATAGACACCATTTTGGTTTGTCGGAATTTTAATCTATGGCAGTAGTGCATTAGCTAACAGGTTAGGAATAGGGGAATTAGGTGATTTTAACCAACAGATAGTCATGTCGAATTATGTTGGAATTTTAATTTATGGCAGTAGTGCATTAGCTAACATGTTAGGAATAGGGGAATTAGGTGATTTTAACCAACAGATAGTCATGTTGAATTATGCTGGAATTTTAATTTATGGCAATAGTGCATTAGCTAACAGGTTAGGAATAGGGGAATTAGGTGATTTTAACCAACAGAGAATCATGTCGAATTATGCTGACCTAGATGTTGATCTGAAGCACACTAATGAAATCTACATGGGAGTGAGTATTTAACTCACGTAAGGAAATGACAAAGGGAATGTGAGAAGAATTTGGCCCGTAAACGCAAGTTAGGTCACGCATGTTACTTCCTAGATGTAGTTTTGTGTGGGAATATAACTAGATAGTATTCATTCACCTAAGCTTTGGAAGCAATATCATAAACCAAGGTTACGAATAGATCCAATAAATCAAGCTAACAAATGCAACTAAATTCACATGCAACTAACTATTTTGTAAGACTATGTATACAATAATTACCATAATAAATCCACATGCAGGTAACTATTTTGTAAGATTATGTATACATTGAATTACCATAATTTAGTCCTACTCAATATATTAATATTTCATTCAAGAATATTAGGAGATAGAGGTGATAATTATTGGTACCATTGAACTAAGTTGTAACCATCATATTTATAAATTTATAATAAGAGATAGTGTACACAAAAGAATTCTGTAAAAATTGGAAATGTGTGAGTATTTAACTGGAAAATATTAACCAGATGATTATCATAGCTCACGCAATAGATTAAAAAGATCAAATACTATTCCATTAATTTCCCAGAGATGAGAATCCAATCTAATTTAAGCTATCAGAAAAAAAAATGATAACCTTAGAAAGTGCACATGAGTTAACAAAATGGTAGAAAAAAGGAATTAACCCATAAAACACTGGTTGGGAAATTTATGAAATCAAAATAGTGGAATTTCAATGTAAAGGTGAACTAATGTTCATTTGGCAACAAATGCTCAATAAAGTTAGGAAAAAAGGCACATAGTGGCCTATGGATGAAACTTATGTGATAGAGACCAAGCAACAATGCCTTTGAAATAAAGGTAAACCTTAAACAAGGTTGGACCATTCTCCATTCAAGATTAAGGAGTACATCCTGAAACAACTTTAATAACAAGATATCTTCCATATAGTGAACTCAATAGGCCCATTGAAATTCTTAAGCATGATTTTACAGTTGCAGTGTTGTACCCATAAGGAGGGAAGCTTGAAAACTAGAACCAACCTCTAGGAATGTCAAGCCCTAAATTAGTATGCACGAAACCAAAATGAATACCATGCTTATTGGATAAGACATTGGAGAATACTTGCATATGCACACCTTAGAAAAGGAGAATTTAGTCCTTTGTAAATTGAGTGACATATTACTAAGCCATCAACAAAACATGTATTTGAGTTTCATATAAATGTTTAGTTTCATACATATTACGAAGTGTGATGACCCCAGGAGAATGTAAATATTTAAATTTCACTACGGTAAAAGACTGAAGTAAAAATGACATTGCAAGACTATTTTATTATTTTGTTTTTAAAAGAAAAAGGATCTTATGAGTATTTATTTTATTTTTCAAATGCAATGAAAATGTTTAACAAAGATTACTCATGATTGTGTTGGAAACTCCTGGGAGGCAGTTGGCAAGAAAAGTCAGTTATTGGAACTGACTTTAACCACCCTCCCTAACTGGAAAGTTTCCAGGGAAAAAGGGTGGGGGTTGGCAAAATCTACGCTGTAGAGACAGGCAAAGAGTAGAGGAAAAACAAGGAAGTTATTGAAAGACTAAGTCTGGTAAGGACCAGATAGTCGAGCACACAGTGCAATCTTGCTGAGGATAGAGATCCGGCAAGAGGGAGCTAGGGGGGAGACTCTGGTCTCGAAAGACGAGTCTCATGGATGGGCGGTAAATCAATATGCATGAATTTGCAGGTGACCTACTAAGGACTTAAGACTGGCAGAGACCAGGTAAGTAAGACTGAACTCTTAAATGATTTTCTGCGAATGCCTGCAATCATTTGTGTTCAACCACGTAAGTATCTGTATGACCTATATTTTATCTGTTATCTGTTATTTGAAAAGTTACACTGCCACTGTTTGATGATGCTAGAGTGGAACAGAAACCCAAGCGTAAGCTTAGGAACCCGTATCCTGGGTTTTGGACAGAGACCGAATAGATTAGTTTGAGGGTCTCGCTGTCAGGTTAACCCGAATAAGGGTAAATGAATGCCGATGGTAACAGAGCGGCTAGCGACATTAGCTTCCCGAACAGCTAAACGGGGAAGAGGGTCGACCAAATTAAGGAGAATAAAGAGCTATATATATATGCGAAGTAATAAAACCACAACATCGGCATATCGCCGGGTTGACATAATACAACTTTCGAGCTTAGCTTATAATCTTGGAAAACGAACATATACATATAAATAGAAGATAAAAGAAAGCATAAACATTTGCATTGGGTAACCCCTGTGATGCTGGCTGACCTTGTCTCATAAACCTCACTTTGAATCCATGAACAGAGTATGTTAAATAATATGTTACAAAATATGTTACAGAGTACGTTACAGAATATATATCACAGGAAGAAAGAATGTAATATGACTAATGCAACGTAACCCCTGTGGTGCGGGTTAGCCCTACGGCCAAGAATGTTGTTAAAGAAATATTTTACATTGCAACCACTTGAGAACCTCAGGGCACTTGTAAAACTGTAAACTCAGATGCGAGAGAACTGAAATTTAAACATGTTAACAAACAGAACTGTGAAATTAAAACCAAGCCGTGTTAGGCTATCATCCTCGGGTTTGATAAACAGTAATAGCAGAAACCCGAGTTGTGAAACAAGTAACCATTATGGCTCTTGGCATGAGCAAATCTTGGGCTGGTTCCTTTCCAGAGTAAACACAGGGCCGGGTAACCGAGCCATTTACTCCGCCCAAGGACATTCGTGGAACAAAACAAAACCATAACGGGAGATTCCGAATAACTGCAACAATATAGATATATGCAAGACCTCTACCATCATCAAATAACCATAACGCATATATTAAACCGAGTTGGGTTGCAAGATTAACTGGCACCGGGTTGACAAAACCCATGCCACTCTTAATATCAAAAGAGAATTCGTAGCTGAACATAACCAGATATATATAAATGTTGCCAAAACTCGGACAAACCGCACAGCGGTAATCATTCATATAATTGAAACAAAAGGGTCTGTGCCCGTCAAATGTATGTGGTAGGCCGTGGCCTGAAAAACTATTAATTACAAATAGTAAACAGTAAACAATACAAATCATATTGAATGAAGGACGCGAATGCTGTCCCCAAAGTTCCATAGATCTCCAACCTCAACAATGAAAGCGCTAGGGTTGAAGGAATCCCATAGCCGGCACCAGAGGGTCTCGGAATAAGGCCGAGGAGGGTCCTCCGTAGCCACCTGCGACCAACCACAGTAGGGTAAGGTGGGCTACGGTGTGGCGTATGGGAAACCCTCTGCCGGCAGGCCAAACAAAAAAATGAGAAATAGAACCTCATTTAAATATGTGCACCTTAAGTCTATGAAGAACACAACCGTTGCGAGACCGAAAACACCATAGCCTCGAAGAGGAAGGGGCCTCCTCATCCACACCGGATCCGAAGTGAAGTCCGCTGCATGCACAACCATGGCAAGGGCTATTAGTATCATTCAGATGGAATATATATAGTGACTTGAAAAACAAAGAAGCAGCTCAATACATAGCAAGAAAACAGAAGAGACGAAGCTGTTTCACCTCAATAGTTCGGCAGAATGTATACGATGAGCAGCGTTGGTGTTCGGCATCTAGATACATGCTCGGCGGGGAAATGAGCGCTCGACGCATTAAGAGTTACTCAGAGACTGCAACAAGGTGGCGCGGAGGATGGCGGAGAGTTGCCAAAGTTCACAATGAGCCGAACAGTCGAGAAGATCAACCTTATACCGCCCTTACCTGGAGAGGGACACCTGGGGGTGTCTCCGCCCTTGGATGTACCTCGAGCCATCGCCACCATTGGAATAAGGCGGCAAAGGAGTAGCCGAAAGGATTAAATTTCAACCCATCTCCCCTTCACGTGAACGGGTCAGACGGAATGAATGCGGGTACACCTGTCATTGCAGAGAACGCCAGCGGCAACACTTGGGTTGCTAAATTAGCAACGCCGAGGCTCATACGGAGACTTGCCTCAAATTAATCAATCATTCCAAAATTATCCAAAATAACCTTAGCCTCCTCGGTCGTAAGGTGTGCAGTATAAAGGCTCACGAACCTTTAATCAAATGAGCCTACAGCAAAGATTGCACCATAATAATATACGCGCATTCATAGATATAAACATATGTGTAACCATACACGACTCCATGTGTAATCAAGACAATGATTTATATATATATTCATTGCATAATTATATCTGTAAATCCATGCACATTCATGTGAAGTCAAGTCAGCGGAGGAAGGTGTTATTACCCAGACCATCATATAAATATATATGTATGTAAAGGAATTTTTTTTTTTATGTAGACATGGGTATGTGACACGAAGCCATCAACAAAACATGAAATGGAGTATAGAGATAGAGTTTGAGTTCATTACAGATTTATAAAGGTCAAGTTAGGAGTTCATTAGTCATTTAGAGATGATAAATACATCTCATTGGGATCAATTGTAATCAATCAAGTTTTTTGTGTTTAATAGAAAATAGTAGCAGCTAGTATGTTTTGTGTGTGAATTTGTGCTTTACTCCTCTGCCTTTCCACGAAGTTAGCATATTGTAATCAATCAAGTTTTTTGTGTTTAATACAAAAGAGTAGCAGATAGTGTGTTTTGTTTATGAATTTGTACTTTCCTCATTTTCCTTTCCATCTTCAAAGACAGTTAGCATTTGTAGAAATATCTATTTTTACATAAATTTATATTTCCAAATTTAAATATATTAACAAAATACTGAACTTTATATTTTCATATTTAAACCTACTAATAAACGACTACGCTTTTGTTAATTACTAATTTAAAAAATATCTCAAAATATCATTTGATGTTTCTTCTAATTAAAAATAATCCGTCTCTGGAAATAGTAGCGTTTTTATATCTTAGGTTCCAAAAACAAAATTAGAAAGGTAACGCTTCGAAGAAAGCACATAAATCAATCAAGTTTTTTGTGTTTAATACAAAAGAGTAGCAGATAGTGTCTTTTGTTTATGAATTTGTACTTTCCTCATTTTCCTTTCCATCTTCAAAGATAGTTAGCATGTGTAGAAATATCTATTTTTACATATATTTATATTTCCAAATTTAAATATATTAACAAAACACTGAACTTTATATTTTCATATTTATTCAAGCCAAATAATAAAATAGGGTTTTTTTTCCCTGACATTTTCTTGCGACAGTCCATTTTTACAGAACATGAATGGTGGGCAAAGTTAAGCTTGTGTTTCTTGCTTCTAATCCTTTTAGCCTCTGCATCATACGCCTTCTTGCCTCTGATCTATCATTGATTTAAATTTGAAAATATAAGTACATGAAATAGATAACTATGAAATTGGTTCTCCCAGGTTGGGCATTGTTAATGTGACAAATTGGTTATCGAACTGGAATTTCAAATGTGAAACACCTGTCACATTTGACTATCTTTTAACTCTAGTGCTGGTGCCTATATTCATAACCCAGAAAATTTTCCCACCCATTCAAATTCCATCTGCTACCCAATGGCGTTCAGATTCAGATGGAGTGAGACTCTGTACTCTTTTCCGACGTGTTTGCTAAGCTTGGGAAGTTTTTTCATGCGCAAGTTCCCCATCACTAAACGTACGAGCTCTTTAAATGAATGACAAATTAAAGACAAATTGGAGAGAAAATAATACAAGAAATATTGATTTTAATTTTATGTAAACCAAGATAATTTCATTAAATATCTCTACACATGTTTATAAATATCTACACGCATCTTTATCGGTAAAACAACTAATGACAAGCCAGAGAGAGAAAGATTGACCAAGGAGAAGAGGGTTAGGGTGGAATCCCCTAGCCAAATCAAATAACCAATAGATTAGCATTGGCCAAAATCCTCGCCAATTTTGGCCGAGTGAGTCTTCACCACTCATCTCGAGACCCACATTACAATGAAGTATTCCCAACCTTTTATAGGCTCCATTACATGCAATACCATGGACCATAATATCATGGGTGCACTATACCATGTGCCTAAAACAGCTACTATTTAACAAGGTCAACCTTCAGTCAAACCCCCTCTCAATTTTACCTAACAAAAAAGCCCTGGTCACAAAGATAACGTTCCTATAAACATGGAATCATTTGAATTTAGTAAATATGACTAGAATGATGGATGTGTTGGTTTATGAAATATGAAGTAGCAACGATGTAATTTAGAAACTCTCTTACGAATTAAGCAAAAGATAATTTTTTTGAAGTGACAATAAGTTTTTTCTTGTGGAATCCCTACCCAACATTCCCCATCATAGGATGAATAACTATCAAACTAGGAGTTCAAATTCAATACGTTAAAGGTCTTCAAATTACAATACGAATTAAAACAACCCAATAATAATGATTCAATTGTTGCTAGGATGTTGTCCCATCCATCAGTTTCAAATCCCATAGTCGATATCTTTGGTGCCTTGTGATAAGGTTTAAGGAGTATGTTCCCCCACATTAGAGAAATCCCATGTCTAAGTTAACATAAACTAATAAGAACTAAATATTTATATCCCAAGTACCATCATTCCCAATATACAAAATATATAAATCTCCTAAATCTCATTAAGAATCACATGACCTAACCAATGCACTAATAATACACAATATACAAAATAAATAGATATCCTAAACCTTAATCTCGCCATGAGATCTATTGCAATATCTACTTTGATGAAAATTTTGTCTTCATTCGTAATTTTGAAAGAAAAAATTGTTTCTTTGGTACCTGTGATTTGTCTTCTAGTTACAAATCTACATGGGTTTTAATTTGAGGGTAATAGTATTCTTGATAATTTGGTAAAGAACCTTGCAAAGAGATATCAATTTTGAGTTTTCTTACTTGACATCTCACTCCTCTTTTTTTATATAACAATAAAACAATTAAATATCAAGGCCTTTAACATACTTTTAGCTTTAATCCAAACTTAAGATGTAATATTTTATTACTATTGCCACAATCGCCCTTATTACTTTCGCACCCCTAAATTATTGTGGGTTTGTGTCTCTGAAGATAAGTTAATCTTTTTTCTCATAAATGAATTTGTTGATCGTTGACTCACAGGGTGCCTCTCTATGAATACTCTTCATAACAATACTCATTGCATTACTTGATTGGACTCTCCACATATGTCGTTATTCACTACAATAAGACAAAATTTGGAAAGAATTTAAAAAAGAGACCATGTGATGAAAAACCAGGTTACTGTGACTACCAATAACCCAAGGCTAAATCCAAACACAACCCTTTATTAACCTCAAATATCATAAAATTCCATGCAACATTAATGTGTGCAATCAACCTAAGAATATGGATTGGCTATGAATTTTTTTTTGAGAGATTTCTCTCTCACCTTCCCATTTTTTTCCCTCTTCATCCAATTACATGGGATTCATCTTACCAAATGATGCAGCGTGAAGAAAAAATGGGCATTTAAAGCCCAAACATAAAGTCCTGAAATTTATGCTTATAGGTGTTGTTGGGCTGAAGAATTATCCTTAAAATACATCCACTTTCACTCCATTCACACATTTTCTCACCTTTATTCCACCACCATGTCACCGCATCAGCTTCACTTTCATCATTAAATGGGTTACCATTGTGTTTTCCAAAACATTATTAATTCTTACTATTTTTAAGTGAATTTGTGGTTAAACTTTAGAAAATAATATCCATATACTTATACCTAACAATTAGAATGAGTTTGTTGACATGTGTAGGTACAAAGGAAGCTTCTAAGGCACCCTTATGTGGCACTCTATGTTCACATTCGAATTTAAGGAGATCATGGACCTCATGGAGAAGATCATGGAGGATAGGGTTATGTGTCACCATTGGTTGAGAGATATGTGGATTTGAAGAGGGAATAATGGATCCACATTTATGAGTTTGTTATTATAACCTATGTATAAATAGGAGTGTTATCTCCTTCATTTGTAACTTTGGAATTTAGAATTTAGAATTGAGAAGTTAGAATTTAGAACCTTAGGATCTTATAAGTTGTAATGAGAAGTTAGAATTTAGAACCTTAGGATCTTATAAGTTGTAATGAGAAGTTAGAATTTTGAATGATTGTAATGGAGATTTTAGAACCTCTTGGAATGTATAACTTGTAAATGCAATTTTCAATTGATGCTAAATAAAATGGAACTTCTTTGATCTTCTACATTTGACTTCTCTTTTGATGTGCTTGTGAATCCTTGGAAGAGCTCCCATTGTCTAGCAAGTACACTTTTGTTTTGGTAAGCTTTCATCTTATGTTTGTTTGTAAATTTCATTAGGTTCATATGTTTGAAATATTAACGAATGACCTTTCGTAAGAAAGTCTTAATGTTTCTTTCAATGAATCTAAATTGTTATTTAATGTTTGATTTCTTTAGTTTAAATAGTTTGTTGATTAAGATGATCAGAAATATTAATGAACAATCTCTTGTAAGGGAGCTTTAATATTTCTTACACTTGTCACAATGTCTTTAGATTTCATTTTGTTAAACGACTAAATAGGTGTTGGAGATCCCAATGAAAGACCCCCCTGTAAGGGAGCTTTGACATTTCTTCACCTAGATTAGTTTAGATTGTCTCTAAGTCCATATAAATTGGATGATCCTTGAAGTATACTTACCTAGATTCATAGTAAATGAAACTCTAATTTTCCTCCGCATTTTAGAACCAATAAGTGCTATGAAATAATTTCATAGTGCAGTTAAAATCTTGTAGGTGGTGCGAAATATTTTTTTAGCACCCCTAAAAAACTGTATTTTGAATTTCAGGAAGTTGAATTACACAATAATTGAATTACGATGCCCTTCTACACTAGGATTTCAAAGCTAACTCAAACTTACCAGATAGAAGAGGAATCTAAAAGGGTTGTGGACTATATTGAAAAAAAAACAAAAACAGGATGTTATATTTTTGTTGATGGGGTTCACACCACATAACCAGGCACTTACTAGTCGAGAAGGCATAGGAACCTCCCAAAAGGTATTTTGAAAAAAAAAACTAAAAATAATTGTGAAAAAACCACATAACAGTTGAAGCCACAATATTCATATTTTATTTCAATTTGAAATCAACCTACAATGTACTAGCATCGGTCACATATCAATAGTAGGTACTCAAATATCCATGACAATACAAGGCTAAATAATAGCATACCATTAATATATAACATCTACAACACATTTATGGAACTCAATCTCTAATCCATACGCATGTGAATATATGTTCAAATCCAAATCACACTTGAACAAAAATAAACTTTCCTCGAAAGCGTACAACCGCCACACTTCTCGACAGATTCAAATCCTTAATATAAATCGACTTAACAAGTGTTGACCTTAATAAATCACATCTTCATTAATAATATACAGATAGATAAATTAACAAACACAGAAGCTTATAAACATGTTTCTCATTAATCAAATTCAAATATACATTAGACCTTGCTAGATATAAAATGTGGGCAAATGTAGCCCAAGCCTCTTTTGACCTTTGTCTCTTCTCCTCCACTTCACACTTTCCAAACACTCTTTCTATTTAAAATTAAGCTAACATGGGGAAACCAAGAGTCCCAAGATGAATTGGTTCCCCTTCTCCACAAAATAAGGAAAACGGAAAATATATTTACATTAGGAAATAATTACTCAAATTTATTATGAAAACAAAATTCACTTCTTAATGTAAATATTTACAATTTCTTACAAAAAATTTAAAATTTCTCCCAACGTCATCATGTCACCATCCCATCACATTGGGAAGCTTTTGATCTAGTGTTTATCGAATTTTTTGCTTCATCTATTCACCTTCATGAGACTCCCAGGGTATGAAAATTTATGACCTCTTGGTCATATACATCTCATCTTCTCATAATAACTTCAACTCATGAGTGGAAACATGCATCTACAGTAACAATTCTCAATCTTTTTACATGATAGCTCACCAAACTTTGTCCTGAGTTTGGGATTTTAACATCTTTTTGGTTCTTTTCTATGGAACCCTTCGACCACTCTTTTCTATAGGCTACTGAAAATATCCTTACCTTCCACTATTTTCATTTGCACAGTTAAAATTAAAAATATTAACATATATTTAATCAACTTGTACGTCCTTCTACTTCTTCTCCTGCAAACTTTGAACTTTACTTGGTACCAAACAGTTGAAACTTTCCAATACATTGCTAAAAAAATTCATTAGATTCATAGGTTTTCTCTTCATACAAATACCTATACCTTCCTCCTTTCATATTTTCAATTTCATCTTCTAATTCAGTCTTTGGCTAATTTTTTTTTTTGTCTTAAGGTTGATGCATACTTTCTTTTGTTATAAAATTTAAACAATATTCATTTAATTTTGGTTTATTTCTTTCTTTTACAACCTACTGGTTATAACTTGCAGTTTCATCTTCGTTGTCATCCAAGAAAATCTTCTCCTTTTCCAACTTTGATTTTTCATTTTGAATATGCAATCCTTGGTTCATTATCCTCTCTTCCAAGAATTCTAGCTCCTCATATAATTCAGAAAAATCTTCTTGAATTGTATTTATAGCCTTTATGCAGTATCCATCACATGGATCTTTTGTCAATCATTCCTCTAAAAGCTCTACCTCTTCATCAAAGAACAATCCTTATTCAAATTTACATATAAAAGCATCCATTTCACACCCAGTTTCTCTCATTTCGTCTTCCAATTTGACATGCACATTCTCTCTCAACTTCCTTTACAATGAATGCCATCTCACCTTCTTCTTCCTCATCATCCAACCATAACTCTAGTCATCTTGACTTTTTTGTAGCAACAATTTCACATGATTGATTTCTACTCTTAACTCAACCATCTCCTCTTGAAATCCTTCATCCCACATTCCCTTGAGTCCAACTACTTTTGGCACTTTTCTTCTTCTACTTGCGACTTTCCCATGAACACCTACTATGAGTAATAGCATTCATCTTGATCTCTTCCTCTCGTGAGCTCTACCTGTCTACTAGTAAGTTGCAACAATCCCTTGTCTTCCATATAACAAGTTTTTTGACTTTCATCCATACCAATTCATCCTCCTCATATCTTCTCTTCTCTAGGTTCTCTACAGTAGTACCTCTTCTTGAGCATGCTTGTTCCTAAACTTTCAAAGTTGTTGGATGATGGATATTCAACTGCTCACTATTCTTAGTTTTCCAAAATTGATTTTTCGGTTGGATTATGTCACCATTCCCTCATATAAGACATTTTCCTTCCACTTCTCCTTTGACATAGCATAATTGATATGGTAGTTGCTACCAATCGAGTCTTGCAAAGATTATTCTTTTGATGACGAAGTTAGCATAAACATCACATTCAATTTTATAAGATCTATAATAAGATCTCATCTTCAACAATATTTCTTGGATCTACTTGCTTAACCAATTCCTTTCCAACCAATACACTTGTTTCTCCTAAAGAGCATATCAACTCTTCACTTCCTTGCAATCATATCACTTACTTCCTAAAAATTCCACTTTTCCCCCTCTTGGTGTAAGGTTCTTCTTCTCTTCAACCTCTTTTCAATGTCAAGCTATCTTAAAACCTAGAAATTCCATTTGTTCATCAGTCAACTCTTATTGACATGTGATCATCTCCACTATCACTTCATTTTTCTTTCTGTTGTATTCTAACTCTAAAATCTAATCTATGTTATTCTAACTACATAACCAAAGAATATTGAGGGTTTGATATTCCCTAAAGAACGTGGTTGAGCTCTAATACCACTTGATGATAGACCACGTTACCTGGGCTACCAATAACCCAAGGCTAACTCCACACACATCTTTGTATTAACCTCAAATTTCATAGTATTCCATGCAACATTAACATATGAAGTCAAATCAAGAATATGGATTGAACTTGACAAATACCATGGGAGATTTTTCTCTCACCTTCCCATTTGTTTCCATTCTTAATGAATTGCATTGGATTCATATTATCAAATGGTTCAATGGGAAGGTGAAAGAAGCATTTAGAACCCAAACACAGAGTCCTTAAATTTCTATTGGTAGTCGCTACGAGATAATGCATAGCATAGTTAAAATCCCACACGCATTGCGAAATAATTTCGTAACGCTCCAAAGAAAATATATTTCAAATTTCAAAAAGATGAAATGACTCGAATTTGTTCCCAATCGATTATACATGACCTAGAATTGTTTTTAAACATAAAAATGAAAGTATGATTCTCTTCTTCACCAGGATGGAAAAGATAACTCGAACATACCAGACAGAAGATGAACCTAAAAGCGTTCTGTACTATATTAAAAATATAAAAACCTAGTTCTATTTTTTTGCTGATGGGATTCACACCATAGAACCATACACTTACTAACCTGCACTCATTCCTAAGTGTGATTTATATATTAAAATGAATAGCCTCAATAGGGTACACCCTTTCTTAATACACATTATGTTATTATGTCTAGAGGTTCCCTTCAAATTCTTCGTAGTACACAAATATATTTATGGATGTTGATATCCATACAGTCATGGCATAATTAAGGTTTTCCAGGTGTGTATTGAATCTCTCCTGGAAGTTTGGTTATACGGTACCCGACGGTTCTCAATGTAGCCTGCTCAACTCAACCTCAGAATACTATGTGCCCAATCCTTTATAGCACATCCCCCTACTTCACATGCGATACATGTGATCACACTAACATGCTTGGATGGTTGGGATGCGAGGATGAAAATTGAGGGTGGAGATCCCCCAACGAAAAATCCTAATCTCTTACCTTTTTCATTTTCTCTCCCTTTCGTTTTTGTGTTCTTCATTTTATTTTGAGGTTTTGTGGCAGCATTGTTTCTTAGACCAGTGCCATGTACAAACCCCCTTGTTAGTGTATGTGCATCATGGAGCCATGGCTTAATTTCACCAAATCTCAAATTTGTCTATTGTTGGCCTTTACAAGTACAAAGTTTTCTTATGGACAAGTGCAACTTTATTTTTCTTTAAACTCATCTCACATACAATTATGGTGTCTCTTTTAGCTAAATTTCCTTAGACATTATACTTTTATTTCCTCTAGCGTTATCTCTTTTGGTGCTAATGTTTTTACTTGGGTCTTGTTAGTATACCACTCATACTAAGGTTCCATTCCAACCAGTTCCAAGTTTTGTTCACCTTCATGTAATACTATTTTCTTTTAAGACATTCACATGTGCCTTGTCTTACTTATTTATGTTATTTGCAGGGGTGACCATATATGCAATTTATATGTGTAGTAATAACTTTTTCCCCTCTTTCAAGGTAGCGATTATCATAGGCTAAATTAATGAATTCTATGGTTCTAGATCCAATAGTGAATGTAAGGTAATCTCTTAGATGTTTTTCTTACCTTCCTTTTAATTCTTGTTTTTTCAACGTGTAGTTTTGATGTTCTTGTTATGGAAAATGACCCCTTTGTTGGTTTTCTCATTTTATTTCTTGTAAGAAATTTCTCATGAGGTTACCCTTTTTTACTTCTGAGGTTGTTTTTTTTCTTGATTTTGTTTTTTCCCAACCCGGTATTGCCCAAAAATATTTTTGCAGACAATTAATAATACTGCCTCTTTCTATTGGCACAACAAACTTGTGCAATAAAGTATTTATATGTTGGTATCACTATAATGCAAGTATGAGAACAACTTTGGAAAACTCTTTTACCCCTATGCGATTGGATACCATAGAAGGCTTCTAACTTGCAATTAACAATTATTTTATTATATCATTTGGTTATACTTACGTGCACCAATTCCTAAGTGTGATTTACATATCAAAATGAATAGCCCCAATAGGGTACACCATTGCTTAATAAATATTATGTTAGTATTATTTCACGACATGACTTATGTTATTATGTCTAAAGGCACCCCTCAAATTCCTTGTGGTACACAAAGATATTTTTTCATGTTGATATCCATGCATTCATGGCACAATTAAGGTTTTATAGGTGTGTATGGAATTTCCCTTGGATGTTTGATTATATAGTACCCCAAAATTATGAATGTTGTTTGTTCAACTTGACCTCATAATACTACACACCCAATCCTTTATTGCCACATCACCCTCCTTCACATGGGATGCATGTTCTTATATTGAAATACCTGGATGGTTGGGATGTGACGATGAAAATTGAGGGTGGGGATCTCCCCTTGTGAAACCCAAACTCTTTCACCTTTGTCATTTCCACTCCGCTTCCTCTTTTCATTAGTCATTTTCTTTTCAGGTTTTGTTGCGGTGTTGTTTCTTCAATTAGTGACATGTACCAACACCCTTGTTAGCGTAAAGACATCATGGAGGCATTACTCAATTCTATCATATCTCACATTTATCTTTGACCAGGATTTACAAGTACAAATTTTTATTATGGTAGAGCGCAAATTTGTTTCTCTTTAAACTGATAGTGCATATGGTTATGGTGTCTCTATTGGCTAATTTTCCTTAGACTCTATATTTTTTTTCCTCTAGATTTATCCCTTCTAATGCTAATGATGTTACTTGGGTTTTACAAGTATACTTCTCATACCAAGTGTGAAGTAGGAAAGTGTTCCCTCTGCGAACATAGGCAACCCCTCTAGCTGTAGAGTGGGTCTAGTCACAACAAAAACAAGACAACAATCAATTTCCTTAAATAGTCATCGGTGGAGGCCTACCTCAAAACTAGTTTTTGGTGAAGGTCCCGTTGTGCTGGTCCAGCTTCCGTTTCCTTCTCCTTAATGAGTAATTTACCTGAAACACCACAAGAAAACAACAGAGCACTTAACCGAGAATAACAATGATCTATGTTGTCTTCAT
>Ga0181473_100035_pt1 | contig 17680 bp, 13 predicted proteins | sample In2P11_FD_119089 | JGI IMG/M metagenome (GOLD analysis project Ga0181473, IMG submission 119089) | Clean room microbial communities from NASA Spacecraft Assembly Facility at Jet Propulsion Laboratory, Pasadena, California, USA -... ... | reverse complement strand
GGAGTAGTCTTATATCGTGATATACCAAACTTCTTATAGAATTCTTTAAATTCCTTGCTGCAAAACTCTCCACCATTATCTATCCTCAGCACCTTTATCTTCTTCTCTGTCTGATTTTCCACAAGAGCCTTAAATTCTTTAAACCTGTCAAAGGCTTTAGATTTCTTCTTAAGGAAATATATCCATGTATTCCTTCAGAAGTCATCTATAAATGATACATAGTAGACAGACTTACCCAGTGATGGAACCTCCACAGGTCCAAACACATCAGTGTGCATAAGTTCTAATATCTATTTCGCCCTCTTACTACCAGAGGGGAAACTCACCAGATTCCGCTTCATATATACATAATTTTCACAGAAATCAAAATACGGAGAGCTATTATTCATACCTTCTACCATACCTTTACCATGAAGCATTCGAAGGCCCTTCTCTCCAATATGTCCAAGCCTTTGATGCCACAACATGGTCTTCTCTCCAGAGACCACTAGATTTTCTACTCCACTTTTAGGAACCATAGAACTGTTGCAACCATCAAGAACAGTGCTACCTTGCAACTTGTACAAAGTTCCAATTTGAACTCCTCACATCAATAACAGTGCTTCTCAAACCATTTTGCGGGTATCCTTCTCGAACACTATTTTTACACCTGCATCATCCAGCTTTCTTATAGAAATTAGATTTCTGGCCAATGCAGGAATATGAAAAATACTCAGAAGTGTTCTAACCCTTCCGCCTTGGAAAATTAACTTTACTTTTCTGCGACCAATGATTCTAGCCTTCCTATCATCCCCTAAGAAGACATCACCACCATCGTATTTCTCATACTTGCAGAACCACTCTCTATGGGGAGTGAAGTGAAAGGATGTACCTAAGTTAATCAATCATGCCTCCTGATCTACATGTGTACTTGAAGAAGCCAAGTACACATCCCCACCTTCATCTGAGGTGGTTTTCGCCTCTGCAAAAGAAGCATCATCAGATCCCTTTACTTTATCAGGAGCTTTAGATTTACAGTCCCTTTTGTAGTGCCCTTCTTTTCCGCATTTCCAGCACACCACATTTACAGGTTTTCCTGGAGATTTAGATCTCTCTCTAGATTTAGATCTCCCAATCGATGACTTATTTTTGTTTCTATTTTGGGACCATCCTTGTATAGACAAGGCATCACCATTCTGGCTCTCCATAATTTTCCATCTCATGAGACTATTTCATCAAACTGCAAGGCAGTTGCATTGCTACCTATTGCAATAACCAGATTATCCCACGAATCTGGTAGAGAACACAACAAACTAATGCACTTCTCTTCATCTAAGATTTTAATATCAACAGATGCTAACTAACTTACCACAGTATTAAATCCACTTAGATGCTCTGTCACTAAGTCTCCATCTTTCATCCTCGGGTTGTACAGCTTTTTCCTTAGGAACAATTTATTCACCAAAGACTGAGATTGGTACAAAGTCCCTAACTTGTCCCATAAAGCATTCATAGTAGATTCCCCTGATACATTAAGCAATACTAAATCTGAGACAGACAATCGTATTATGCTCTTTGCCTTCCAATCCAACTTCTTCCATTCTTCATCAGAGACTCCCGTTGGTTTAGTACCTGGATCTACCACGATCCATTGATCTTTATCCACCAACACATCCTCCATCTTGAGTTTCCACAACTCAAAACTCTCACCATTAGATTTCTTGATCTCTATCTTTCCATTGCTCACCATCTTCTTTCACCACCAGAATCAATCTCGCAGATCTCCCACTAAACAGGGTCTACCACAGGCCTGAGCAAAACCCCTCAGCAGCAAAGGCATCCCCTTGAAGCCAAGCCTAGCTCTAATACCAAATATAGGTTTTAACCCCATACAGAAATTACATGCATACGAATTCTAAAACACAAAAAATAATCAATGCGAGAGCATAACACATAAAACACATATACACAGAGATTTTCCCCTGGATCCCAGAACCAGGACTATCAGCTTGATTTTTCATTATGTTCCTTCCAATGTTATAATACATATTTATACATGCCACAACATCCAATACCATGGACTGAAAACCATCGCATCCAATACCATGGACCAAAAACCATCATGTCCAAAAACAGGTGCGAAAATCATGCACAAAACCATAGGTGGGTCCGCCCATCCTAACGTAGGGTCCAAAACCAAAAATTTTCGGGGCACTGCCTCGAACCCCATAAACTGGGGTTACGAGTACACCTCAAACCCCATGTGACCCCCCCTGCTACACAATGGGCGCAACGAAGGGGGGCTCTGCCCCCCCTCTAACCCCCCAGTTAACTATGTGGGCTAGTCATGGAAAGAATATAACACAACCCAATAGAGATACTCTGAAATTGATCTATTTCGTAGTTGTCAAGTTCTTGTTTCTTTGACTGCTTGAGGTTCCGATATGATTTTTCCTTCCTCATCAAGTTCTAGCAATATTGTCTGAACTAGAATCTTGTCACCTATAACCTTCTTTAAGCATGAAACATGGAAATCTAGGTGCACTCGATAAGCTGCAGGAAGCTCTGGTTAAACCAGAGGAAGTATGTTGAGACAATATTCCAGAGGTTTAATATGCAGGATAGTAAACTAGTGAAGGTTCCTATTCCTATAGGTATGAGGTTATCTGTTGAAAAGTGTCCCAAGACACAAGAAGAGGAAGAGGACATGTCCTATGTTCCATATGGAAGTGTAGTCGGTAGCCTAATGTATGCAATGGCCTGTACTAGACCAGACATTGCACATGAAGTGGGAGTATTGAGTAGGTTTATGTCAAAACCAGGGAAGGAGCACTGGATAGCAGTGAAGTGGGTTTTCAAGTGTTTGCATGGCACTAGTGATTATGGTTTGTGCTACCTAGGAAGATTAGGATTGGATAGAGTTTTGGATATTCATGGCTTTGTTGATGCAGACTGGGCTGGAGATCTGGATCAGAGAAGATCTACAAGTGGGTATGTGTTTAACCTCTTTGGAGGTGTAGTCAGTTGGATAAGTAAGAAACAATCTGTAGTGGCATGATCAACTACAGAGGCAGAATACATGGCAGCTACTCATGCAAGCAAGGAAGCAGTTTGGTTGTAGAGATTGTGTTCAAGTATGGGGTTAGTACATGGAGCTATAAGGATAAACTGTGACAGCCAAAGTGCAATTTTCTCCGCAAAGAACCATGCATATCATTCGAAGACAAAGCACATTGATGTTTAGTATGACTTTATGAGGGATATGATAGAAGACAAAAAGGTGTTGCTAGTAAAGGTGGACATGTTGAAGAATATTGTAGATGGATTGACAAAATCTGTGAGCTCTGAGAAGTTCTCTTGGTGTAGAGAGACAATGGGCATTTCAGGGTTGGAAAAATGACTAAGCTCTCCTGTGGCCTCCTTTGGAAAGAAAACAACAAGTGGGAAAAATCATATTGGAACCTGAAGTAGTCAAAGAAACAAGGACTCGACAACTACAAAATAGATCAATTTCAGAGTATCTCGTTAAGTGGAAGAACTTATGTGTTGAAGATTCCACATGGGAGGATGAGAATTTTATATAGAAGCATCTGAAACTACTCAAGCATTGAGGACAACACTTTTTTGAAGGAGAGGGGCATGTTAGGTCCCTATAATATTAGTGATCCCCCCATTACTATTGTTATTGTATCCCTTATTGTTATTATTGTGCCCCTATTGTCCCATATTGTTATTATTGTGCCCCATAGAATCCCTCTATTGTTATTTTCGTGCCTTTATATTATTATTGTTAGGTCAACTTGGTTATATTGTGACCCCATAGACTCCTATATATAGAAAGGAGGTTTTGTCATTTGTGTAATGTAAAGGAGGTTTCCACCTCGAAGAGGCTTATTTCTAAGGCGTTGATCTATCTTTTCTATCTTTTTGTGAGCTGGTTTCATAACACATTTTCCTCACCTTAAAAACTTTTAACCCACCCCCTCGGTGTGGTTAAACAAAACCCCGCCACACATTAAACCCTAGTTTCATTTAACTAAATCCGCATTATAGTTAAACCCCACACTTTATTCATTAAATTGATTACAAATAATTTGTAATTAACCTCCAGCTATCGCTAATTTTCGCCCCTATCACCTTCGTGCAACTTCACTACCTGACAACTATTAGATCTATCACCCCCAGATCTGACGGTGCACATCCATATCGCGTTCATTAACTTTCTGAAGTTTACCCGTCTGAGAGCACGTGATATGAGCGGTTTTGCTCGGGCCCTCTTTGGTTATGTGGCAGCGCCTCGTTAACTCTCATGCTCTCCCAAAATTACCACCCTTCGCTTAAAAGTGGTGCGATTGGCCCCGATATCGCCTCCCTACATAATACAAAACCATCAATGTTCTCATATCTAATCCCACGCCAAATTTAAAAAGTTACCCATTATAACACTACAAACCCTCGTTTTTATTCCTTTTTCACCTTTACAGAATAAAACCTACATAACCTTTTTGGTGCCACCCTGAACCTCTACAACACAATTTGACCTTCGATTACCTTCATATCGCTGCTAGGACTCCATCCAAAGACTTCCCAACCCAAATAAAGCCATGATCACCTCCGTGCCACCCTGTGTTTTATTAATAATTGTTGTATTTTGCAGCCAATTAGCAGAAGACTAGAGCTTGGATAAACATGTTTGATACTAGTCACAAAACTTGTTTACTCGAAGACTTGAAAGGAAATCTATTCAAAAGATTTTATTTTAGATAGAAGAAGACAATTATCACAGAACCGAGAAAAAAATATTTACAGAAAGAAATACAGTTAAAAGATTGAATAGAGGAACCAAACAGAGCATACAATTGAAAGACAAACAGATAAAACATATAAAAAGATGATCAATATCCATTACCAAATGCTGATACATATAAAAAACTAAATAATTTACTATTGAAATATACAGTGAAAAGTTAAAATGTACAGTAAAAGTAAAAAACATAGTAAAGGATATTGAGAGGTCAGCAAGGTCAAAAAGTATCAGATTAAAGAGTATCAGGTGAAATGTCATAAGTGAATATGACATCTAGTGTTAGGAACAAACAATCAAGCAGTTTAAAGGGAAAAAGATCAAACATCAAAGATAGCATAACCTAAATAATAGGGACAACAAGCAGTAGTTAAAAAGCTATCTCTATCTTCTTTCATGAAGATATTCGCTTTTCCTAGATTAGTTCTCAATATAGTTTGAGATATTTTCTAAATTCCTTTTGTATAAATACTCCACAATTTGAAGTATTTAGTGTGGATTACTATACATTTGTAGAATTATTTTGATCTTGAAGCTATGAGTGATTGTATCAATTTCAAGTCAATATACTCAAGCAAGTAATAAAAGCATTGCATTGCAGGATTCATGAGATGAGATATTTGCAGTGAAGTATCTTATTTATGTGATTTTGTTACCTTCTTATATTTTCATAAACTTAATTGTAATTCCAAATTTGAATGTATTAATTGGAAATACAACTCAGAACTTGTTTAAGTACACTATGTTTTCCACAGTTAGTCATTTTTATGTTTTCCTCTGATATCCAGATCTGAGAACTCTTAATTGCTCTCCCATCCTAGTTGACTTCTTTCATTCCTTCCATAATCTAGCCTAGGGAACCCTTAATTTCTCCCTGGATCTGATTAGAAGCTATTTCACCATCCAACCTTTGAGATCTGCAAAAACTCACCTATCTTGCCCTGTAGACACTATCTTTTAAAGCTTGATCCAGTCCAGTTTGTTTGATATGGAATCCATAGCCCAATGGTAAAAGCAAACCCCTATTCATCTAAGTAATTGATCCCACCACCCAAATTCAAACCAAAACCCAAGTGCAACCATAACTAGCCTAAAATTAATTAACTAAAACAAAGTTAAATCATAAAGAGAGAGCCCTCTCTTAGATTAGGAAGGCTAGGTCCTGATCTCCAAAAGTCGTTTGTGGTTACCTCGGTGATTTCTTTCTTTAACCTTGGGAAAATTATTGAACCCTAATAATACCTATTTTCCCTTTGATATGTTATAGAATGGAAAAGAAAACAAGAGGGAATAACAACCCCCTAATTTTATTAATTTTCTATTAAAAATAACAACATAAAAGGTTGTCACTTTTGGTCATGTGATTATAATTCTACTACTCTATGGATCGATGCTTTATTCCCTTTAGATCCTTGACTTCCTTATTGTATTAATTCGCTTAAAACCAACTTCACATGTGAACCTTAATTTTTCTAGACCTTAGCTCCTCACACCAAGTTGCATCAAATTATATGACTAACCGCTCATGATCGCACACTACCTTGTAATGGTTATATATAAATATCATATAAAGGGTTATATAAGAATATTTAACATTATAAACAATAGTTCAACCCACCTGATAGGTGATAGAGCAATGCGATGTGCACCCAATACAATGAAATTTGTTGATTGCAAAGACACTATTGGTTGGATTCATTTACTAACAGGTGTGGGGTATCAAGTATCAAAAGTTTTGAGCAAAATATACTTACAAGGAAGGTTTAGATACGATGGTGTCCAATATGATGGCCAATAATTTTTAGTTGAACGTCCATTTTTGTCAAATGATAGAACTCCTTCAAATTGTTGGGTTATTGTTCTACTATACATGATATTTCATTTCTTTCATGGAAAATATCTACATCAAATGGATTGCTCTCATTAAATATTAAGTTAGATATTAGCCCTAGAGTCGCAACTGATTCTCTTGCAACTCAACCACTTCTCCCGTAATGAAATGGAAAGATAATTGATCTGGTTTGGTGCCCAATTACTACAATAATTACACAATTGAAATGAATGTAGTTGGATTCAAATTTGATGCATTAAAGAAAAGAGGGATGATTAAAAAATATGTAGTAATGTATGAATAATCATCTTCTTGGTCTTATCACATATATTCACTTTGTCTCTCTCTTTTTCTCTCACACTTCTGCTCTCCCTTAACTATTGAGATTTTCTCAATTATAGAAGAAAATGATTTCGTATTAATCCAAACAACTCAATCCAAATACTTTTCTAAATTTACAAATATTTCGTATTACATAGCAACCAAATGACACTCATCATCTCCTCTTAACTATATAGATACCTTCTAGATATTACAACTTAGGAAGTTTAAATATTATAAATTAAATGAAAATTAAGGAAACCAACTTCCTTTAGTAAATTTATTGACCTATGAAGGTAAATCATGGGTTTTACTAGTAGATTCTCTCACATAAGACTCCTAGAGAAGAAAATAATTGTTCATAAGCTTTTCAATACTTGTGAAATACTTGGATGTTTTTTCTTATGTCATCCAAGTGATATCTTGTTGGCTAATTCTTCAACTTAACTAAACAATGAAAATACTCCTTGCCTCTACTTCTGTTGGCTACCATTTTGATCCAATATTGCTTCAATCTCTTTCTGAACTGATTTTGGTAGTTGTTGCTTCCATCCACTGGTTTAATCTTCATCACAAATAAGTTCATTTTCTAAAATATTTCTCATTTCCTTGAAGGCATACAAATTCACAACGTTGAAGATCAAAGATATCTCAATGTCACATGAGAATTCTAATTCATAAGGGTTAGAAGGAAATTGTCTTATAATCCTACATGAACCAATATTTTTAAGTTTTAATTTATTGTATGTACATGTAGGAAATCTTTCCTTTTATAGATGTGTAATAACTATGTCACTAATTTCAAAGTTTAATTGCATTCTTCTCATATTCTCTCTCTCTATTTATATTTATTGTTGTTTTCTTGCAATTGTTGTTTGAACCTCTCTTGTAACTCCAACGTGCTTGCTGCAAAATCTTCACCATTGACACTCATCAATTCTTGGTTCCCTAAATTCTTTAATTCATAAATTCCTCTTGCATGCATCCCATACAATATTTGAAATTGATTTATCCCCGTGCTTCTATTAGGTGAATCATTATATTGAAACTCTACCTTGAGTACGTATTTGATCCCATTACTAGGGATTCTCACTTTCCCAAGCATAGAATATTCCTTAAGCTTATGTTTACCATCTCTATCTTCCCATCAGTATGTGGGTGATATGATAAATTGAAATTGAATTTAGTGCTTAGTTTATTCCACAAAATTCTCGAAATTTGACATATAAATATTCTATCTCCATTAGAAACTATAATTCTAGATAATCCATGCAACCTTACAATTTATTTAAAGAATAATTTAGTAATATTGGTTGCGTCAAGAGTTTTTGTGCACGCTATATTTTTGAAAATAGTTCCACACCAACATAAAATGATTTTTTACCCATTTGTGCTTGAAGTAACCCCAACACAAAATCCATACTCACAAAGGCCCATGGTCTACTTGGAATTGGCAATGGTTGATATAAACTTGCATTTTGACTCCTCCCTTTATCATTCTGAGATATTCACATATTTCAATGAACATTTTCACAACATATTGCATTCTTGGCCAAAAGTAGAAAGCATTTAGCTGAGAAAATGCTTTATCTTCTCCAAAATGTATTGAAGATCATCAACAATAATTTTCCTTTATTAGATTTTATTCCATTAAACATTTCAATATTCAAAGTTTACTATCCTTAAACAACATTCCCTTTTAAATCATATATTTCAATCATTACGGGCTACTTATGCTAACTATATTTTCATATTTTCATATGCATATTTGAAAAAACTATGCATAATTTTTATTCCCATCCCTTGGGTCATCAAATCCCAAATATTAACTTTGAATTCATGCAAAATTAAATTAGCTCTACTCAATGCATCAACTGCCTTGTTCGATGTACCACTCATGTATATTAACAAATGTGAAGTTTTGTAAAAACTCCACCCATTTAGCATGTCTTTTGATTTAACTAAGGTTGGCTACTGATAAACTCTAGAGCATGATTATTAGTATACAAAATAAATTCCTTGGGCATAAGATAATGTATCCATTTTTTTGATAGTTGAACAATGACATATAATTCCTCATGATAAGAGGAATACTTCTATTTTATTTCATTCAAATTTTCACTAAAATAGGCAATCAATCTTCTTTCCTGGTTAAGACAACTCTAATTACAGTTCCACCTGCATTTGTATCTACTTGTAAAAAATTATTAAAATTTGGTAAGGCTAAAATAGGATGTTTGATAATATTTTTCTTCAACAATATGAAATTCCTACTAGCTTCTACTCTCCAATAAAATGGTTGTTCTCTTTCTTTAACACTTTATACAATAGGAGCACAAATGCTACTTGAGTTTTTAATAAATTTTATATAAAAACTTGTTAATCCATGAAATTTTCTTACCTTGAAGACATTCTTTGGAGCATGATAATTAATGATTTATTTAACCTTTTCCTAGATCTATCTTGAAACCATATTTAGAAATCACTATTGGCATTGATGTCAACCTGATTATGTATTGATGATGTACGTGTTTTATGATGTGGCTTACATTGAATGTTGAGTTTGTCAAAATCCATGTTGATTGTGTTGCAGGTGGTTGCAATCCAAAGTAAATAGTTTTTATTTTTCCATGTGTTAGGGGACAAACACTAATTGGCCATTGAAAATATGTGGGGACATCCCATATTGGAATTTCATAATCTGCATCCATAGACCTATAAGTTAAGAATCCATATACTCATAGTTGAGAAAGTAAAAGGAAAAATAACATGGGATTTTCCCATGGAAGTTTCTTAAGATTTTTGAGGCAATGAAAGTGTTTTTTTGTCATGGTTGATTATTTGATTGAATCTCCAAAGGCATAATGGTTGTCATTAATGTTTGATTTGGTCATAATAAATAGTCTGATTTGGTTGATTCTATTTAACTTGGTTGTGTTCATTTGGTAAATCCCACCATTGAGAATGTATGTTATAAGGAGGAGTTCATGTTTTGAGGATCATATAGGGACTCATTAAATGTAACTTGTAATCTATACAGTGGTGCATTTTGCATAATATTGAGTTTTATTGTTCAGATTGGATATCGCTATAATTACTATCAATGAATGAGAGACATGTAAAGTGAAGGTTTAATCTAAAATATGAAACCAAATTTTCATTTGGAAAAGGCTTCATTGAGTTGTCATTGTAAATTTTCCACTGAGTTAAGAATGTTTTGAAGGAGTTACTTTGCAAAATCTTGTAACATGTCCATGATAATGAATTAGGGTTATAATCTTTCTTATGTGGACCATGTTTTAAGTACTACTATTACACAAGTATGGAGCTACTATAGTTGTTGATGTTTGAAGTATGTTTCTTATTTGATACATTCCTAGCCCACTAACTGAATCTGTTGATTGTTGAGATCCAATTAGGATTTTAGTATCATTGTTTTTAGTGGGGAAGATTTTTTGAGAGGATTAATCATTTTTATTGATTTGTGGATATTTCATTGAGTGAATGATGTTGTGTTGATGCTTGAATTAGAGTTTGTATTGATGCTTTGGCTTGAGAGTATAACTGAGGACATAATATACTACTATTGAATCATATGATATTAGTGTTGATATCTGAGTATATATTGATGATGAAGAGTGATGTTGTGCTTTACTTCTTGTTGGCTTATTATCCAAAGCTAGGGTCTGTGCTACATGAATATGAAGCCTTGAGAAGGACTAGTATTATATGTTGTTGAGCCTCACACTGATAATATATTGGTAATATTGATCATGGTTTGTATGCAAAGATGTATTTCTAAGTAGGAGATTGATATGTTGATGATAATATATGAATGGGATAACATTATTGTATATGACATAGTTGGTGTACTGTTAGAATTTTATATATGAGCATTGTATTTTCATGTTATTACTACAGTTTCCATTTATTTTGTATCATTGTGTCATTAATAGCAGAGTCAATTGTGAGTGCATGCATTGGTGGAATGTTGTTGGTTAGAGAATATAAGAGCACATTGATGTTGATATGAGTTTTCCCTTGCTAAAGTTGAAAGTGAGATCCATTTTTCAGTCAAGAGAGAGTAAGTGTTGACTATGTGTGGAAGATTGATGGCTGAGTATATTATTTGCATTAATATTAAAAAACAATGGATTTTGCAGGAAAGTGTTAGCATGCTTGGTCTAACTCATAGAGTGTTTCCCTTTACCATTGCTATCAAAGGGGGAGAGAGAAAGATTAGATGGTTTGGTATTTGTAGGAGGTTTCAATCAATGCCAAAGGGGGAGATTGTTGGCATTGATTTCAACTTGATGAAGTCTTGATCTGGTAGGTGTTTGATGATGTGGTTATCATTAAATGTTGAGTGTGTCAAAATATATTTTGATGGTGTTACAGGTAGATGGCATGGTTCTTGAAGATGTGTTTATGTAGGGGTTGTAGATCTAGGAAAATAATTTTAGTTTCCCCCAAATTAGCTATTAGACATAGTTTATGTATGGGAAATTAATGTTTGCATATTTGGTAGCCTAAATTGTGAGTTGGAAAACTCCATTGGTATCCCAAATTTAGTATGGAGAAACAATGTCTGCGGTCATGTGCTTGGAGAAAGAAAACTTAGGCTATACCACATAAAATTCCCTTGGTATTTCTTCTCAAGAAATTTGAATTGGTACTTAGTCAACTAGAAAATGATTAATGATTTGATTTGGTCCTTAATGAACTGGAACATGTTTAATGTATGATTTGGGCTAGTGCAAAAAGTTGATCTAGTGGATATACTTCAACCCCAATTGATTTGATTAATTTTGGATTGTTAGATGGAGCCTGGAAATGTTGTATTTAATTGATCTACTTAATTATTGTGTTTTTATCTGGTTAAAGCGAAGTTGAATGTATTAAATGCATAGATCTGACAAATGAACCTTTAATTAGCTATGTTGTGTTATTGATAGATGTTGTATTATTATGTAATGAGCATAAATGTTTGGACAAAAGTGAAGCCTATACCAATGCATTGAAGTTTCCAAGTGTAATTTTGGTATAGAAGTTATAATTGATGCATTTTTGGGGGATCATATCTAATTTGGGTGTAATCACATTGTAAGTTGGTGAAATCTAGAAAAATCATTGAATAACATGGGTGTGGTATGTGTATGGCAGGTTCGAATGACAAGAAGTGTGTGGTTGAGTATGAAAGTTTGAATTGAAGGCTAGGGTTCATCTATTGCAAGTAGTTAATCCTCTATAGTGGACTAGGAGAATGAGGATTTGTATAATGTAGTGCGATTTTTCTCTAAAGTATATCGACCTATGTATGGAGTAATGGATCATGTGGAAAACTAGTACATGGATTAAATCTAATGTCATATGTGAAAGTCTTAGCAATGCATTTTGTTAATCCTTCAATCAATACAATGTATGTCTTGTGCCATGTTGAATGCATGAGGAATTGTTTTAAGGCAACATTGTTGGATCAGTGCATGGAGGTAAACGAGTGAAAAATTCTTTTGCATTGATATGATTGGGATCGAAAATGATTACTATGTGAGTTATTGATCATATCACATTGAGTAGAGACTGTAGTGTATGCAGGGTTGAGATCATAGGCAAAGCACTGGCAAATTCAAATTAATATTATTGATTATATTGTTGAGTACATAGTGTTTTACTTATATATTATATTGTTGGCAATGTATGTTGAGTATATATGTTGTATTGTTGAAAGACCCTTGTATATGAAGTTTGTTGGAGGGCATGATATCAAAACTTGTTTATGCTGAGATGGAAAAAGTATTTAGGGTTTATGATTATTTACTACTGGTGATTGCATGAGAGTCCATTAGAGAATTATGTTTGTTGTTATAGATGTTAGAGGAGTTGTCATGTTTTTTTGTTAAAATCATATATGCTACTGGGGTATGGCTGAGCGATTTGTATTTCATTGATTTAAAATATATGATGGTGTTGCTTATAGTGTTAACTTTGTTGACGAGTTTATATGAAAGCTAAATTGGTTGTGATAATTTTATGGTGATGTTGTGTTTGGTCCCATTTCAAAAATGAATGAAATGTTGGTCTAGTTTTTATGGAGTTTTGGGACTTCAACAAGTGGTGGCTTTCTAAAATAGGGAGTTGGGGCTTCCTAGCTAAGAGAGGGCAACAAACTGATGTAGAGGTAGTTGGGGCTTCCTAGTTAGTGGGATCAAACAAACCAATGTAATTTACTGAAGAATAAATTATTATAGAAAGAATCAAAGTAGGATAATAGGTTTTCTCCTAGAAAGGTTTCCATATTAGAATCAGTGTCTCATGTGTATGATTGTGAGGTGCATTTATATTTCTTTATGTCGTTTCTTTCATGAACTGATGATGAATGTTTAAAGGATATTAAATTGGTGAAATTGTGTAATAGGACTCAATATTGATTCACCCCCCTCCCCCTCTTAATAGTGATCTCATTACCAACAAACAAAAATCCAAAGTATACAGTTTCCTTTTTCATAAAACTACATTACTTCAAATTAATTAATATTTTTTCTCTCTGCAAAGTATTCAAGACAACACTGATATGTCTCAAGTTTTCCTTCCTTGTTTGACTATATATCAATATATTTTCTAGATGTACTATAACAAATTTTCAAATAATATTTTTCAAAACCTCATTCATAAGTCTCACGAAAGTTCTAGGGTATTTTGTGAGACCAAAAGGCATCATGAACCATTCATATAATGCATGGTTTGTTTTTAAATCTATTTTACATTCATATCACTCTTTAATTTTATTTTGATGGTATCCACTCTTCAACTCAATTTTGGATGAATACATGGCATCACCCAAATTGGCTATCAAACCATCAATGGGAGGAAGTGGAAATCTATACCTGATTGTAATTTTATTGATGGATCTAGAATCAATACACATTCATCATCCCCCATTTTTATTTGGGATGAGTACTATAGGAGCAAAAAATGGACTCAAAATCTCCTTAACGAAAATCTTATCCAACAATTTTGGCAATTGACTTTTTACTTCTTCATTCTCTTGTAGAGTCATCTTGTACATTGCTTTATTTGGAGGACTTTCACCTGGAATCAAGCCTATATGGTGACTAATGCTCCTAAAAGGATGTAAGCTACTTGGTATATCATCAACGATAATGTCATCGAGCTCATATATTAACATAACTTTATCTTTTACAGGTAAATCATAAAATTTTTTACTACTAAGTATTAGCTTTGGCTTACTAATGAAAGAAAAGTGTACCTCTTCCTTCTTAAGTTCTTGTAGCAACTCCTTTCCACTCATTGTCAGTAAACTAAAACCATCTTTTTCCTTTAATCCCTCATTTTCCACGGGTATAAATACATGTATTTGACCATTATTTTCAATTGTATAAGTGTTTATTATATCATCATATATATCTTTTTTGTCATACTATTATTATCTTCCCAACAAAATATGGAAAACATCCATGGGAATTATGTCACATAATACCTCATCCTTATAGTCACCAATTTGAAATTACATCTGGCACTATTCATTTAACACAATTTGATGTCCTTCCTACAACCATGGTACTTTCTAAAGTGCATGGTTTGTTATTCTTTTCAATTCTAAGAGAAACCAAATTATTTGTACTACCACTATCAGTCAAGAGTGAGTTCCAAATTAAATTCAGATCATTTGTCAAGAGTGAATACACATAACATCCTTGTGAACCCTCAACTTTAACAACAACCTCACACAACTTCCACACATTGTCTAGAAATACTAATACACAAATACAACAATGCCAACATCCAACAAAAACCCACGTAATGAAGAGGAAACACACATACACAGAATCCTTAATCCTTGGTTCTAAATATTACACAGGCTTGAATGATGCTCAAATCAACTAAGCAAAATCTAGGCTCTGGGTTATTAACGTGGTAATATGAATGACAACAGAAAAAATATTAGCAAATCATCGACTCCAACTTCACTCTTACCCTCCACATAGCACCAAGCACACCAATTTTTCTAAAGCATCTACAATACTAACAAGTAGTAGTAAATAACTATATTCTCATATTCCTATAATAATTATATTTAGCCTCTCTAACATGCTCTTAGCTTTTTAATGTATTCAATATATGAGTTCACTCTATATCTAGCTTAACATTATAACAAAAACAAAATAACAATTTTAATTTGCAAAAACTAATAGGATATAGTTTACACTCAATGAAAGAAAGCATTAGATTATAACTTACAAGTAAGAACATATTTTATATCAATATAGTAATCAGTATTTTCAAATTGTTTTCCATGATGAATCCATTTAATTTAATAAAATTTGGTGTTATCAATGCACCAAACCATTACGATTTTAATTGCAAAAACTAATAGGATATAATTCACACTCAATTAAAGAAACCATTGTATTATAACTTACAAGAAAGAAAATATTTTATATCATAATAATCAACATTTTGAATTTTTTTCCATGATGAATCCATTTAATTTAATACTTTTTGTTATGAATGCACCAAATCAGTTTTCAATTTACTAATAGTGAAATCAATACACCTTATTGATTTGTATTATATGATTGTATTTTTTTCTTAAGTGAAAGTGTTTTCATTCCATCAAATCATTTTTACATCCAAAGAGGTTGAAACATTTCATGGTTTTCCACTAAAGAAACCAAACCAAGCACAAAATTTCATTTTCCTTAAGAGCCACACAAAAAATTTACTAGTAATGTACCAAAAAATGAACAAGTTTGTCCAAAATACATGGGACATCGGGATATATTGAACGAAAAAAACAAAGTTAGTGGTTCTTGATATAGTAGATAACTAGAGAACATAATTAACGTTTAATATTTTCTATATTCTAAGGCTTCGACAGGGATAGGATCCCTTTCACTTCCTAGAGAACAACCTAGAGTAGGCGGCAAGTCACAGTGGGCTTTAATTTTCCCTAGTTTGTTGTCCATGAAGCACATTAACACCAACAATTCATCCAATTGAAAATCATCTCTTCTTAGGTAGTGTTCTTTTCCATCACCATGCAACTGAAAAATAACTTGAGGTGCCAGTAAAGGTTGCCTGTATGTATATAGTGATTGAGGAAACTCTAGTAGTGGGCCATGCTTGCAACCCATCTCTCCACCTTAGTAAGCACCTCAAAGTTAATAATGAATTTTATTTCATCTACAATTTCACATTTATCTTGGAAAATTCCCCCTTGAACACTTCTCGGAGTAAAGTCATGATAAGGAGTAGCAAACGTTTCAACTCATTCTTTGGTTTTGGGGCTTCCAAAGTCCCTATAATAGGTAGTTCCATGGCAGACCTATGCTCTCTATCTCACCATGGTCTCCATACGAGAAGGAAACTATAAGAAATCAGAATGAAATAGTTTATAGGAGGGACAATTCCACAAAGATAGGTTAGTGGGAAGTGGAAGGTGAAAGTGGTGGGGCCTGCCGATTGTGTGCCTAAAAAGAGGAGAGGAATTCAAGCTAAGAAAATATAGTGAGGAAGTAATTATTTAAAGGCTAAGAAAAAAATGAGGAAAATTTAGTAGAAGCAGCTTTGATGGACTGGGGGAATGGTCTTAACATAGTAAGTTCAATAAGAAATACCACCAAATTTATTAAGGGGGATGAATCACTACGGGGTGAAAGAGATAAATGATACAAAAATGACCAATGTTCCTCCTAATACCTATGATCAGCCTTGAAACTCACAAAATATACCAGACACCATTACAACATTACTGTACTATATAAAATTGCATACAAACTATTAGCCTAACTCTCATGTATAGACAGATGGCTGAGGTGCCATCATAATTGTTTACCTCCTAGAATGACCAATGTGGAAATTTAGAGGAGGCTTACAAACCATGTTAGTCTTCAAAGTACAAGAGGGGTTAAAATACTAATGAGTCGAGGGAAATGTGCCATTAAACAAACGCGGGTGACATGATTGATGGGGTGGTAACATAATTATGGCACACAATGCAATTTTATGTGCATTTTAGTTCATTGGGGGTAATGATGGAATGTCTCCCTCCTCTTGTAGTGAGTGGGACTATGGTCTCATTCCACCCATCTGTCTCATGCTAGCTAACTCATCTAGGGATACATTATATGATTATTGAAATCAATGCAATTACTTGATTTTTCTCAAGCTTATTTGATACATTGCATATATTGAATGCGTGACAAAATGGATTGTATTTTCACAAAAAGTCAATGCATCACATTCATTGGTTAAACATTTTTCGTCAGAAATGTATACCAAAAGATTAGTATTGGATAAACAAAGTGTTGGTATTTAACTTGTAATAGAATATTTATTTTATAACATTATAATATGTATTTCTAAATTTTTTTGTAATATATTAGTTTTGAAATCACTTAGAAAATTTTTACTATATTAGAGTTGAAATCAATATTTATTAATTTTATCACTACTATTTCTTAAATCAATGCATATAATCATTTTTCTTTGTATAATTATTTAAATTGATGCACCCAATGTAAGCTATGGATTATTAATGTAATAATATAAATGAAAAAAAAAAACTATTAGCAAATCATAGATTTCAACTTCACTTTCGCCCTACCACTATCAGTCAAGAGTGAGTTCCAAATTAAATTCAGATCATTTGTCAAGAGTGAATACACATAACATCCTTGTGAACCCTCAACTTTAACAACAACCTCACACAACTTCCACACATT
>Ga0181473_100033_pt1 | contig 18023 bp, 11 predicted proteins | sample In2P11_FD_119089 | JGI IMG/M metagenome (GOLD analysis project Ga0181473, IMG submission 119089) | Clean room microbial communities from NASA Spacecraft Assembly Facility at Jet Propulsion Laboratory, Pasadena, California, USA -... ... | reverse complement strand
TAGTACAAGTAACAAGCAGCAGACACCGTGCGGATGTATGTAGTATAGCGAAGGCCAACACTTGTCCCAGCATCCAACAGCGTGCAAGGTAAGAACATTTGGGACTGCGCTTGTAGCAGTTTCGTTGAACTATGCAGCTGTCAGCATCTACAGCCATCGTGGTCTGCTCTGCGCAGAGTCAGCAGCTACATGTCCACTCTGGCGTCGTGATGTGACGCTCGAGTGTCGTGCTGATGGCATGACATCGTAGTACTGCTCGAGCTTCACAGTCGGCTTGTGCGACAGCGGCATGAACGTGTGGCGGCGTGAAGTGGCGATCTGAGTGGGATGAGACGCGGTGTTTCGGCGCGGCGATGCTTTACGGCTGTTGGCTGCGGACTGCGAGCGGTGTTGAACATCGACGTCGGTTGGCCGGAAATTGGTGGCCTGAGTGCGTTTGACAACCTGATGCTGCGTTTCCTTCCTCTTGGCAGCTCGCGCTTGTTGTTCTAGCTCATGCGCAATCTTGGCGAGCTCGGCTTGGATCATCTGCTTGTTGTCCAGCAGCGAGAAGATGTCGCTCAGCGACTGATTGTTGGGCGGTTGCTGCACGTGAGCAGGAGGCTTGTGCTCGATGCGCGTGTGCTGAGGCTGACGGCGATGAGCGGAGAGGTGATACGGCTGCTGGCGACCGATGTGGCAGGTGTGTGACGCTTGCCGTTGACGTAGACAGCGCTGAAGTCATCGGTCATCTCGTTGACCGACTCGAGTGGGGGTGGCAAGCTGTCGAAGGTTGACTGTGTGATGGTAGCAGGGGACGCTTTGGTAGAAGCTGGTTGTGTCATCACCTTGTGAGGCGACTTGATCTCCTGCAAGATAGTAATCGTCTGCTGAGCGTCGACCAGCTGCTGGTTGACTGCTAGCAGCTCTGCCTTGAGTTTCTGCACGTAGGTCTGCAGCTGCTCGATCGTCTGCTGCTTGTTGTGCAGTTGCTGCGAGTGGTGGTGCTGGTCAGCAGCAGTGGACTGCTGAACAAGCGATTGCTGTTGCGTCAGTGCCATGAACTCTGCCTTCAGTTGCTGCACTTGCTGTTGTACGGCCTGTGTCGTTCGCTGCAGCTGTTGCTTGTCAGCCTGCAGCGTGTTGACGTGCTTGTATGCATGCTCCACCTCGTACCTCAGCTTGGTGTTGTCGGCTTCGATCGTCGTAATGGTGGTCAGCAGCCGCTCGATGTGCTTCTCCTTGGCTGTCAGCAGCTTCTCGTGGTGCTCAACGGCAACTTTGTCCTTGTCCAGCAGCTGTTGCTGCAGTTGCTGTTGTGTGGTGGCGAGTGTGTGACTGAGCGCAACCAGTTGTTGCTCCTTCGACGTCACATCAAGCTGAAGCTGACTGTACTGCTGTTGCAGTGTTGTGTGCTGCAGCTGAAGTTGTTGCAACGATGTCTGAGCGTCGTGCAATTGCATTTGATGTTCAGTGCGCTGACTCTCCAGTTGCTGCTGTACAAAGCGATAGTCACTCTGCTCTGCCTGCAGCCGTTTATCATACTCGGCTCGTATTGTGTCGATCTGTTGTTGCTTCTGCTCACTGTCGTGCTCAGCATTGCGCAGTGAGATGGTCAACACAGCTATGCGTTGCTCACACTCAACTTTGAGGGCGTCGAGGGTTGACTGATGTTGCTGATTGGTGTTTTCAAGTTGCTGCTGAAGTTGTTGCATGGCTGACTCGAGTTTGAGTACGTTGTCGGTGTAGACTGAGCGGTTTTGCAGCAGCTCACGTACTGTGGTCTCGTGGTTTTGCAGCTGTTGCTGCAGATGGTGGACGTGCTGCTCACGCTCATTGAGCGTGTGTTTGAGTTGCTGCACCTCCACAACCAGCATCTGCTTGTCAGCCATTGCTGCGACTGCGTACGGCTGGTGCTGACGCGGTGTTGACACCGGCTGGAGTCGAGAGGGTGTGGTGTGGGTGGGTGAGCGCAGGGTGCTGTTGTGGGCTTTCTTGCTGGCATACAGCTGGGTGCCAGTACTGAGACTGATCCGGTGCCTGGCGTTGCTGGCTTTGTTGACGCTGTTGCTGAGTGTCACCCGCCGCTGCTCGATGCTGCGCAGCGGCGAGCTGGTGAACGGTGAGGAGGTTGTCAGATCGTGGATGTTGGTGGTGTCGTGAGCGCTGGGTATCTCTAGGTGAGTGTGATACGAGCTGATGTTGTGCGTTGACGGCGAGTGATGCAGCTCGTCGATGGCAGCGAGCGTATTGATCACAGGTGGCGACGAGAAGTTGGGGCGTGAGTGCGATTTGCTGCTGCTGTGGTGTGTGGGCGTGACCATGCTGGAGGCTGGTGTGTTGACCTCAGCATGGTTCTCCTTGCTCTCTTCAGCCTCCAGCTCGCTCTCCGCCTCGCCGTTCAAGATCATCCTGATCTGCTGCTGCACTTGCTGCTTGTCTGCACTGCTGTGCGTGGGCGTCGGTATGGGCGTCAGGTCGAAGGCGTGGCCGTCGAGGGCCTGGAACAGCATGCTGGCGTTGGGCGAGTGATGGGGAAGTTTATGGTGGGAGCTGAGGATCTTCTGATACTCGAGCTCGGCTGACTGGTAGGTGTGAGCTCTGCTGTGGACATCGTGCTGATTGCTGGTGGCATCACTTGGTGCCAACCCACTGGTGTTCATCTGCCACCGCGTGCCATCGTCCTCGGTGATGGGGCTGGAGAAGTTGGCTGTTGACTTTGTAGCTGCTGTCTTAGTCGGTGGTGCTTCTACTGCTGCACCCTCCACCGGCTTCTTCTTGAGCAACGCCGTCAGCTGTGCAGAGATCTGGTTGAGGGGGCGCCGCCAGCGCTTGACAGCGGGGGAGCGACCGGTGGTGGAGCGCATGCTGTGGGGGGACGTGCTGATGGAGGCAGCTGAAGTCACGTTGGAGACTGCCATGGCTGGGGCGGTCGTTGTACGGTCACTCCATCAGTGCATGCATGTTGCAATTTGCAGCTAACAGCTTAACTGCCACTAATGGTGCACAGTCATTCTGCGCTCGCTCACAGGTGGAGACCAGCGATTGAATGCTGGACGATGGTCACCTGCTGTGGCAAAGTAGCGGGGCTACACTATGCAGGTGACAGCCGAGGGTTACAGTGATCGCATCACTGACTGGCAGCAGTTGACTGTTGCTGTCAGTTGACTGCACACCTCAGTGGCTTGTCGCTCAACCACGTTTGCCTGCAGCACCTGGCTGCAGCCCTGGCATGACGTGTTACTACGTTGAGCCCTTCAGCAGCTCCTTCTCAGCATCGTCCATCACCCGGTTCCCCACCAGCCGCCATGCATCGACTCAGCCACCACCAAGTCGTGTCGCCTCTACTCACACAGTCAGCTCGCCCGCTGCTGCAAGCTCGTCGCTGCCTGCAACCAGCTACCCTCAGATCATCACCTCGCGTGTCCATCAGCCATCAATCAACATGCCTGACCACCCAATCGCACCGCGTCTTCGCCACCCAGTCCACCCCCACCCCCAGCTCCACCCGCACGACCTACCTCGGTCAGCCCCCGAAGGGCATGCTGACTGTGACGCAGCTGGAGCAAGCGGCAGCCACTGAGGAGATCGACACCGTGGTCGTCGGCTTCACAAACCTCTACGGCCAGCTGCTGGGCAAGCGCTTCGACACCGACTTCTATCTCTCGTCCTGTCATAAGGACGGCACGCACGCCTGCGACTACCTGCTGGCCAACGACATCGAGCAGAACCCCACGCCGGGCTACAAGACGATCAACTACGAGAACGGCTACGGCGATGTGCACCTCGTGCCAGACACCGATTCACTGCGCCTCGCCACCTGGCAAGACAGCACGGCCATGGTGGTCTGCGACATCTACGATAACAAAACTCATCAGCTGCACCCCATGGCTCCGCGCTCTATACTGCGTAAGCAGATCGACAAGGCCTCTGCCATGGGCTTCGCCTGCATGGCTGCCAGCGAACTGGAGTACTACCAGTACGAGACCGACTTCCGAACAGCGCACAAGGCCAACTGGCAGCAATCACTCATTCAACCAGTCAGCACCTACATGGAGGACTACCACCTGCAGACGACAGCTACAGAGGAGAAGTACACCGCAGTGTTCAGGCATCACCTGAAGCACAGTGGCATTCCCGTGGAGAACAGCAAGGGCGAGGCTGGCCTCGGTCAGCACGAGCTGAACATCAGCTACAGCGACATCTTGCAGATGTCGGACAGGCATGCAGTCTACAAGCAGGCGCTCAAGGAAATGGCACAGCAGCTGGGCATCAGCCTGACGTTCATGGCCAAACCTTTCACTGTAAGTTATTGGCGCAACACGCATTGACATGTGCAATTGCATTCCGACACTGACACGATGCTTTATTCAATTGGTTGCCCGTTCACAGGATGCTACTGGCAGCGGCTGTCACATCCATCTTTCACTGCACGCGCTGGACAACGTTAAGGACAACCTATTCCTCGGCAAGGAAACGCTCGGCCCCGTCAAGAACACCAGCAAGAACTTCGCCCACTTCCTAGCCGGCTGGATCAAGTACTGCCCTGATCTGATGGTGTTCTACGCTCCAACGATCAACAGCTACAAGCGGTATCAGAGCTCGTCGTGGGCACCCACGAGGCTAGCATGGTCGTACGACAACCGCACGGCTGGCTTCCGCATTGTCGGCAGCGGCAAGTCACTGCGCATCGAGAATCGCATCGCTGGTGCCGACTGCAATCCGTATCTCGTGTTCGCTGCATCACTCGCAAGTGGTCTGCGTGGTATCGAGGAGAAGCTAGAGCCACCTGCAGCCTTTGAGGGCAACATCTACGAAGCGGGCGATCTACCAACAGTGCCCAAGACGCTGAAGGAAGCGACGCAGCTGTTCACCGACAGCAAGTTTGCACGGTCGGTGTTTGGCGATGATGTCGTGGATCACTACGCTCACTTCTACAACTCGGAAGTGGCAGCTCACGAGAAGGCGGTGACCGACTGGGAGCGACAGCGGTACTTCGAGCGTATCTGAGGTGACAGAGCTAGCTCACGTCGTTGTTTGATCGCTGCACTGGTCCAACATGTATGCAGGCCATCGATATTTCGACGGAGTGTGACTTCCACTTGGTAGCACGGATGTGCATCGGCGTCAGCAGTATGGACAAGGCAATACCGCAAGAGGCATTTTCATGAATGCTGACTCAGTTCGTCACACACACTGTCGATGGTCTTCACCTGGGTGTGTCGATAGTCATCATCGGATCCTTAGCATCGATCGTGGGCAGCTGTCAAAACTGGAGTCTCATCTTGGTTGAGACTCCTGCTGTTGAAGCACGTCGATCCGTCTGCTTTCTAGCGCGTGCGAGATGCGGCTGATGTGCTCTTGCAGCAGCTGCTTCTTGCCGATGCGCAACCGCAGCGCCAACTCCAGTGGGACGAAGTGGTGCGCATTGAGCGGTGTGTCCGCGTTGGAAGTCTGTTGCAGCACCGTAGGTTTCAGTCGTTGTATGGTGGCTAGCTGCTCCTTGTCACTGTTGATGCCTGTGCCGAACGACTGCAGTGTCAGCTCGTAGGTCATCTTCATGGCGATCAGCGCATCACGATCGGAGGGCGTGAGCGTGCCGTCGTCTGTGATAGCCAGTGAGGACCACGCAGCGTCATGCAGTGGCGTGCACTTGAGCTTGTCGCTGATTTGGTCGTCTTTGGCTAGCAGCAGCTTCATGGCTGCAAACAGCTTCTGACTGTACGGCTGGTTGCGCCCAATGATGATGGCCTTGGTCTGCGTGTAGTCGACATCGTGCGCAAGCAGCATGGCTTGCCAGTCACGCAGCGGTGTGAAGCTCGGCAGCACACCAGCTAGTTCTGCAGCGCTTTGCAGGTGGGTGGCCTCGAACTTCATGCTCATCGTGTCATAGGGGTTGTGGTCGATGACGAAGCCGTACTGCACCAGCAGCTGGTCGTTGTCCAAGTAGCCGTACAGCAGAGTGAGCTCGGTGCCGGCTTTGACGTCTGTCGTCGTCACAGCGCGTACCGTGCGCTTCGCAGGGTGCAACTTGACTTCGACGTTCGGGTGGAAGTCGGAGGCGTGGTTCATCAGGTCGATCAGCGGCAGCATGTGGGAGGTGTCGGTGTTGGAGGAGTTATCGCTGAGGTTAGTGGAACCTAGTTGAAACGCTCGGCTGCTGACTGCACTGATCGCCCATCCCAAGTCACCTGCAGTGACCTCGTGCCCGTTGAACAACTGCTGCACGTAGTTGTGATCCTGTCGTATGCGAGTGGCGACCTCCACTAGTAACCGGCTCTTCTGCGTGATCTGCTGTTGCAGTGGTGGGTATTGCAGGGCCTCGATCGCAGCTGCATCGTAGAACAGAGGGACGCCAGGGAACTCGGAGGGCAGGCAATCGATGTAGGCGCGGAACATCTGCCTGGATTGGCTGATGTCGGTGTCACTGTGTGAGCCTGCGACCATGTTGGCCCGTAGGACCAACAGGTGTATGCCCAGCCTCAGCTGCCACTCCCCTGCTGGTACGTAGTCATCGAACAGCTGCTGCAGCAGCTGCTTGTAGGGTGTGTCACCGTAAGGCAGAGACGACAGGGTGCAATGGAGTGGCAGGGTGAGGAGGGTGGTGCCCTTGGGGATGGGCTTGTGGGCGATCAGCGTGTAGTCGCTGGCGGACACCCGCTTGAGCGCCCAGCTCGGTGGGTCCTTGGCATCGATGAGCCGCTGCTGCACGGCCCACCGGCTGAACAGCATGAACAGCAGCCGGGCGTCGGGGCCGCCGACGCGGGAGATGCTGGGGGAGGATGCAGGTGGTGGTGGCTGGGGTTGGGGTGGATGGTGTTGAGTGCTGTTCTGGCTGCACGGTGGTGCGAGGTGCAGCTGTCGGCAAGCAGCTGCAGCAGGCATCGATCGCAGTGGTGTCCATCGTTTAGCAGCACTCACACTCACACTTCTGCTGCTGCTGCCAGCCGCTGCCACAGCTGCAGATGCAGGCCGCTGCCGCAGCAGCGAGGTAGAGACCGACTGGAGCATCTTCGCTGCTGTTGCCAGTTGGTATACCCGTCTGACTATGCTAGGCAGGTGTGGTGGCAGCGCTCCACTCGACGTCGCTGTGCTGGGCAGCATCGGCGACACCCACAGAGTGCATGGCCTCCCACCAGCTACAAGCTTTACACCACGAGCTACAAGCACACATGCTCATCATCTTTGTCGACCGTGTGCAGCATTGCATCTCAGATTGCAGCCCGCAACTTGAAGGTGACAGCCACCAACGACGATTGACTGGGAGGCATGCACGACTGAGGCTGACAGTCAGTCTAAGCATGGCAAACGGCAGTCAGAAGCCCGCGACATTTCCGACTGGGCAGATGATGGTGACATGAAGCGCGCTGCTAGCCAGACAGCAGCCGTCAACGCAGAGTACAGCCCAATAGCATCGCTGACTGCTTTCACCTCCCTGCAGACACCCACCCACCACACTGCATCTGCCACCACCAGCACCATGACCCACTACGTAGCCCCCGCCCTTTGCGCCGCCGTCTTCGGCGGCTGGATCTACGGCTACAACTTGGGCATCACCTCCGGCCTCACCACCTCCCTCATCAGCCACACCTACTTCCCCGAGGCAGACCCCACCACCCAGTCGCTGTACCAGGGGGTGCTCACGTCGTCGATCCTGATGGGCGGCATGCTCGGCAGCTTTGGAGGGGCCGCCATCTCTGATGCCAGTGGAAGGCAGACCGCTCTGTTGCTGACCGGAGTCATTGACCTCTGTGCAGCCGTGTTGCAGTCACTGTGGACATTTAGCTTCCTCGGGTTGGTACTGACACGCACGATGCTGGGCTTGGCAGTCGGTATGGCCGGTGTGTGCGTGCCGCAGTACGTCAGCGAGGTCACGCACGGCAGCAAGTACAGCGGCAAGTTCGGCGTGTGCTTCCAGATCGCCATCTGTGCTACAATCCTACTCGCGCAGGGCCTCAACCTAGCGTTCAACCCCGACGGCAGCGACGAGATCGCCAACTGGGTGTGGCAGGTGCAGCTGGCGTTGGGTGCTATACCCGGAGCAATCCTGGCTCTCCTGTGTATGCTGCAGATCATTCCAGAGTCGCCGATGTACGCTGGCAAGCTGGATGAGTCCGAAGTGCAGCAGCGCCAGCAACTGACAAACGGCAGTGACAGTGATTCGTCCGAGTGGGACATACAAAATACCAGTGGCCACAACTCAGCCGCTGCCTCGCCTACAGCACGTGGCACTGCACACTACGTGCGTGTGGACGCCAACAGCAACGAGCAACCACAAGACAGTAGTCGCGATCAGAAGACTGGGTGGAAGCAGATGATGAGCAGGGGTGGAATGCAGCACATGGGTGTTGCGTTGATACTTGCAGCCGCATCCCAGCTGACAGGCATCAACATCATCATCCTCTACGCGCCATCCATCTTCAGCGAAGCTGCACCCAGCGTCAACCCGCTGCTGTTGACATTGGTGTGTGTTGGCGTGTGGAACCTGCTGTCAGTGTTCCTGTCGTTTGCGCTGGTCGACAAGCTCGGGCGCAAGGTGCTAATGCTCGGTGCCTTGTCGGCCATGTTTGCCGCCGAAGTGCTGATGGGCTTGGCGTACTCGGCGTTCAGCGACCAGAAGAGTGCCCTAGCGATTGCAGCAATCATCATCTTCGTCGGTGCATACGAGACAGGGTGAGTGTTGCGGCAGGCCTAGCGACAATTTGTGTTGATGTTGCTGTGTACAGAGTGCTGACATCGTCGTTGTGACTTTGCTGTCTGTAGGCCTGGCCCACTGTTCTTCGTGCTAGCCAGCGAGCAGTTCCCGCCCTCAGTGCGCAGCGAAGGCTTGTCACTGTCCAACGCCTTGGCATGGCTCTGTAACATCGCAGTGGTCTTCAGCTTCCCGATCATCATACAGGCTGTAGGATCAGCTGCTACGTTCCTCGGTCTGGCGGTCATCTCTGCTGCATGTGTTGTTCTGATCTCACTGTACATCTCCGACACCAAGAGTGCCCCCGTCAGCTGAATGACGGTTCAACACAGGCTGCTTGTCAATGTATCAACTGTATTGCTTCAGGCTTCAGAGAGATTTCAGCGTATGCGCAGGCTCATTCAAGCATTGCTGTCTACGGCTACTGCGTTGCGTGTGCTCTGCGGTTCGTCATCGAAAATGCTGTGAGCAGCACTGCTACTAGGATGCAATACGTCGCTGAATTCGTCCAGCGGGCTATCACTGTTAAAGCAATTATGCACGTCATTCCGCCGTCCATCGATCGCCTCGTTGCTGAGACGGTCAGCATGCTTGTTCTGCTCTCTCGGGATCCACTTCATCTCGAAGGACTGGAAGTGGCGCTGCAGATTGTGGATCTTCTGCACCAAGGGTCGCAGGTTCAGTGCGTTGATGCTCCAACCCTTAGCGACTTGCCCGACCATCAGGTTGCTGTCTGCCTTGACTGTCACGTGCTGCACTTGGTGGGAGCACGCCAGCTCGCAGCCGTACACCAGTGCTAGGAACTCTGCCTCGTTGTTGGTGCACTGCCCGATGAGCTGCGCGTACTCGCCGATGCACTTCTGCGTCTTCGTGTCGTAAATCGCGATGCCGGCTCCAGCGATACCTGGGTTGCCACGGCTCGCGCCATCGGTGTAAATCGTCACTGCTGGTGTGCTGAACGGTTGAACGTGTGGCTGCAGCTTGCGGTGACCCACTGACAGCACGTCGAGGACGTGAGCCAGGGTCTTGGACGTGGTGAGCTTGGCGGTCGATTGCTTGGTGCCTTTCGCCGTGCGGGGCTTGTCCGGCGAGACTGACCTCGATCGCTTGGCCTTGCGTGGTTTGTCGGGGGACGAGGCCCTCGAGCGCTTCGTTGTGTGGGTGGTGGAGGTGTCGGCAGTGGAGTCACTCGATGATGGCTGCGAGCGCTTCTGTGCTGCTGCTGCTGATGATGCTGCTCCTGGTGCGAATGAGAACACTGCGGCGCTGCTGGAGGCATCCTGCTTTGCAGCTGCAGCACTGCCGTTGCTCGACTTGCCGCTCACAAACTGCTCAGCGTCGGCGCGCGCGGCGAACGCCTTGTAGGCTGCCCCTTGGTGGCCGTGCACCTGCTCCTTGCAGGCGTCCCATGTCGTGTAGACCCCGGTCTGGCGGCCAGCGCGTACGGCATAGAACTTAGCCTTAGCGGGCATGGAGGCTGCTACTACTGTGCGCGATGTAAGTGCTGCAGTGGCTGGGGTGTGAGTGAGGCGGCACTGCTGCAGCAGGCGGCGGACAGACACACTGTCTGGGAGGAGGAAAGAGCAGACCGACATAGCAGAGATGCTGGATAGCTGGATGATGCTGTGAGGATGCATCTGCCATACACACACATATCTGCTTCCCACCATTCGCAGCACAGGAAACCGATGAGCACCATGTGATCAACAACTGCAGGGATGCTGGCTCTGAGCACACGACCATGATGCAACAGAGTGATATAGCAGAGCCATGTAAATGAGTTGCTTCACATGGCAACGCTGTTGTTGTTGGTCTGCGCGTTGTATCTGGCGAGCACGAAGCAACAGAACGATGTTGACTGTGCAACGTGGTACAACAATGAAAATGACGCCGATCAGGCATTGACTGTGAAGCATAGCACCTCACACGAGACTAGAGCAACATCACAAGCCCTCCGCACAGCAAGCAACATGACAGCCGTGATGCAGCAACATCACCAGCCACAGCCACACTTCGCACAGCAACAGCAACAACAGCCATCACAACAACAGCAGTACGACCAATCACAATCCGCAGCCAGCGCCTTACCAACCAACATCACACTCATCCAGCTCGAGCTCACTCCCGAACAACACCAACAGGTTTACACTTGGATCGACAGCATACCCTTGACCCGCCCTAAGCGCAACATCTACCGCGACTGCAGCGATGCGACGACCGTGGCCGAGCTCATCGGCTACTACTACCCCAAGCTGATCGACCTGCACAACTACACGCCCTCCAACGCCATCAACACCAAGATCCTCAACTGGCAGACCCTCAACCGCAAGGTCCACCCCAAGCTGCAGCTCACTGCGCTCACCACCGACGAGATCAACGCCCTGGCATCGGCGCAGAAGTCGTGGATCGAGAGGTATCTGCATGTCTTGCAGCAGAGGTTGCAGGACTACAGGTATGCCAACAGTGGTGGCGGCAACAACAACAGCACGAAGAAGACCTTGAGGAGCGAGGACGTGAGGCGGAACAGCCTCAGCCACGACACACTAGCAGCATCCCAACCATCACCCATGCAACCCACGTTCAGCAACCAATCAGACGACAGCTCCGTCATACAGCTGTCAACCAACGACGTCATCACGCACTACCCGACGCTGCAGCAGAACAAGCAGACGTTGGCTCGCCCAGGCAACAAGAGCAAGAAGAAGAGCGCAGTGGTCACCTCCTACAGCAATGCGATGAACGACCAGCCGTCGAAGCAGCAGCAGCAACAGAACCTCGCCAAGCCGGTGCCACCTGTGGAGCACGTGCCGTCCCCGCTGACGTCGGCTGCACACAGCAAATTGACACTGAATCAACAGGTAGCGGAGGCTGACCCGAGCGGAGCGATCGTCGCACTGAAGGAGACCAACGACATCTTGCAGCTGAAGGTCACGAAGCTGGAGGAGTTGTTGCAGCTCAAGAACGCCAAGATCGAGGCTCTGCAGCGGAAGCTAGCGGATGCAACAGCTGGCAACACTCTGAAAGCACCAGTCAGAGTACAACAGCAGCAGTATGCAGGCTGAACCATTACAGCGGAAGTCAGTTTTGTCCGACATGTTGTAAGAGCTGCTTCGTCGCAAACTGCCTTTATATCATCACGTGCCCGTCATCAGCACATAAACCCGTAACAATGCTTGCGCAAGCATCTAATTGCAGTCACACAGATGCTTCATCAGTACCAACAAAGGCAGAACCTCTATGATACACTTCGGCGATCGGTAGTACAGGGCAGCGTTTGACTGGTATATGAACATCAATCCAGGTCATATCTATCGCCCAGCCCGACGTCAACTGAATGCTGCGAGCTGACGGATGGCGAGTGCACCGCTAGAGTCGCAGGGTTGAAGTGCGAGTTGTAGGGGTTGGTCAGCGAGATGGAGCGGTGGGAGATGTGGCCGCCACCACCTTTGGAAGACAGCGAGTTGCTCATGACGCGGTGGTGGTTTGCATTGAGCTCCTGAGAGTGCTTGATCGCTGACTGTATGTATCGATGCCACTCCTCGCGCTCAGCCAGTGTGCGACACTGGAATGTCAAGTCTGTGGTGTTGGGTCGCATCTTCGTGCCGATGGAGATGATAACCGTGGCAGCTGAGGCAGAGGGCTTGTGGTCCGACCCTTTGGCATCATTGCTGTCATCTGCGGCGATGCTGCTGCTGCTTGGTGGCACCTCACCGTCAGCTTGCAGGTCGCTGTCGACATCGTCCTCGTACTGGAAGATCAGCGTGTCGAGCTGCAGGCAGTGGTTCATGTAGAACGAGCTGTCGGTGATGACCAGCACGTCGGAGAACAGGAAAACTAGTTGCTCGTCCGTGGTGTTGTCTTGCTTGCCGATCTGTTGGAGCTGCAGGATGGTCTCGTTGCCTCTGAGGATCTCCGGCTTGATCTTGCGCAGTATGCCTTCCTTGAGCAGCCTTCTGGTCGGGCTGAATACCACAAATGTACCACTATTGCGCAGGCGCTGGCCGATGTCGATGAGACGCGAGGCCTGCTCGATCTGGCGCTTGGACTCGTTAACGTGGGCGGCGATGCTCTCGATCTTGACCAGTGCCGTGGAGAGTGCTACGTACTCGGGATGCGTCTTCGGTATGTGCTTTTTGAGCTCACGCAAGAGTAGTACGTAGCGGGGAATGCGCTGCACGGGTTGGATGAGGTAGGACATGAGCGACTTGCCCTTGAGCTGCTCCATGTGGGTGTTGAGGAAGGCCTGGAACTTACTGTTGTCGCGCAGGGAGTTCATTGTGGCGATGGCCTTGTCGTAGAAGTTGAGGTAGGTGGTGTACATCTTCAGGAAGTCGGCCGACTGCAGGAACACCTGCACCATGCTGTTGGAACGCCGCAGGTCGGCTAGGAAGATGGCGTGGAACTGCACGAGCACGCTGATGTTGCTGAAGATGGCGGCGATCTGCTTGGTGGTGATATTGATGCGGTTGGCGTCGCGCTTCATCGGCTCCATGTAGTGGGTGATCAGCTCCACCAGGGCATCAACGTAGTGCTGCTCGCTAGTGAGGATTTCCTCCAACACCTTCTTGCGCACGATCTCGGAGTGCGCAGTGTTCCCTTGCGCAGGCACCGTCGCTGCATGCTGATCGGGGAAGGCTGGAGCACCAAGGTGGTCCAAGTTCTTGTGCTCGTCGGTGGCTTTGACCTCCGGCTGCACGTGGCTGCTGGTGATGCCCGCGTCGGCCATCATCTTGAGCGCTTGCGTCTGTGTCAGCGACAGCTTCTTCGGTCGATCCCGCTTGGGCACCGGAGGTGCAAGCAGGTCAGTGCTAGCAGGTGGCTGCGCGCCAGCATCTTCAGCTGCAATCATAGCTTTCAGACGCGCAGTCGGTGGCTCGGTCTTGGCAGACACCAACGACAGTTTGTTGCCGGGCACAAGTACATGCTCAGCGTCCGCTGTACGTGAGCTCGGACTGTACACCTGCGAGTGCGGTGCGTCAACTGCTGCAGTAGTGCCTCGAGGCTGACCGTCTGGCGGTGGAGTCGAAGGCAGTGGCGGTGCGACAGAGCCGGCGTCAACCTTGGCTGTTGACAGCTGCGAGTGCAGTGGTGGCATCTCCGCGCCACTCTTCAACTCGTCATCCACGTCACTGGAGGCGCGTTCCTCCTCGGTAGCGAGGTGCACCACCTCGTCGGCGGGATCGGTGTCAACGTCTAAACTGACTTGGCGGTTGACCGACGGTTGCGACGATGGTGATGTAGGTGGCTGCGGTGATATCTGCTGCTTGGGGTGTGGAGTCGATGTAGCCGCCTTCGCTACCACAGCTGGAGGCGTGGTGGAAATCGCATAAGGCGGTGGCACAGGCGTAGGGAGTTGCGGCCGTGCAGGAGGCGCTTGCACTGACTGCGCTTGCTGCAACGGTGGCTGTTGCTGCCGCTGTTGCGTTTGCTGCTTGCGAGCAATCTCTTCCACATGCTGGTTGAGCTGCTTGGAGTCCCCGCCGCGGTTCAGACCGCACATCACACAAGTGCTGGTTGATAGCGAGTTGTGGTAGGTGCAGACTGAGCACACCCATTGATTTTGAGCGGGTGGTGGCACGGCAGATGTGTAGCTGCGTGCAGGTGGTGTACTGGGTGTGGATGAATGGTGGGTGGTGGCGGAGGGTGATACCGTCACAGATCGCGCGCTCGCAGGCGAACTGCTGGCATTGGCCAGTGCAGAAACAAGTGAAGCAGCTGGCTTACGTGGCAAGGGCAACGGTGGCGGCGTATGCTGATGCGATGGAGTGTCGGCTGTGGCGGATGAGATTGCTGATGAGGAGCCCGTTGGTATTGCCGCAGTGGTGGCCTTGCTGGAGTGTGATGGAGGTGGACGAGGCGTCTCGCAAATCTCGCACATCAGCAGGAGGCCAGAGTTGTGGAACGAGCATGCTGGGCACGCCCATTGCTGCTGACCAGGTGACAACACCTCCTGCTTGACTTCACCGTCGGATGCGCGAGCTGCTGCCACGTCGATGTTCGGTGCGAACGAAGCAGCGGGGCGACTAGTGCTCGATTGGCGCCGATGTGGGGAGGCAGGGTGTTGTCCAGGTGTCGTTGTTGTGCGGTTGGATGGAGTCAGCGACTGATTGTGTTGTTGCGCAGCAGCATCCTTCTCTGCTGGCGATGGGACAGGATGACCAGGTGTGCTGGTGGACCTTCGATGATTGCTTGGCGATTGCTGGCTGCTGTTACGCAGTAGGGCAGCTTGGCCAAGGCCGCGTGGAGATGATTGTTGCTTAGGGTATGGCGACATATTGGCTGAGCTGGGAGACGGCGGTGTGACCAGCATGGGTGGCAGCATGCTGTGCGACTCGCTGAGACTGCTGCCGTGCTTGCCAACTGAGACGGGAGAGCCGCTGTACGAAGGTGTACGGGCGCCTGCGTGGCTGCTGGGCATGCCCGGCGTTATATTGTTCTGCTGATTGCGGGAGGACGCTACTGCGGGTGACACGACGGTCTTGTGCGAGTCTGGCTGCGCGACAATGGCGATTGGCGTTGGGCGATGGTCGGCTGTGAATGCGGACTGTCGGATGGAGGAGACGGGTGAGCTGGTGGCGGATGATGGAGAGGTGACGTTGTGGAAGACGCCGTTGTTGGACAGCGTGTGCGCGCGGTGATGTATGTTCATTGTGTGCTGCGGGTCCTCGTTCCGCTTGTGCTCGCAGATGGCGCACTCTGGAGCATCAGCAGCGTTGACGAATGTGCACACATCGCAGCACCAGCTGCGGTCATCATCCCTGCGCTTGGCGTACTGTAACTTGACGACGTTGGCCGACTGACTGGATTTGCGCTCCTTGTCGCAGACTTCGCAGTACATGGTGGTGGGCTTGTTGAGGAAGGCGCACCACGAGCAAGCCCAGCCTCCACGACTGAGTAGGTCAGCCTTGCGAACTACGGGGAAGCGAGTGCCGGATTCGCCGGAGGAGTGTGAGGACGCTGAAGTGTCTCTCGTTGGTGTGGTCGCCATGCTGCTGCTGCTGATCTGCGGCTCGATGTCGTCGTTCAGTGGCTTTTGGTTCTCACATACTTCACACTGCTGGTTGTCCTGATGATTGACAAACGAGCACTTGTCGCACGTCCACCCGCTGTCCGGTGTGGCTAACAAGTGTTCGCTGTCAATCGCCTGCGACAACCTGGACTTGCCGCAGATGTCGCATACCGTCGTTTCAGCGCTGTTGACGAACGTGCAAGCTTTGCACTGCCACGCATCGTGATTGCGATGGGCATCACTCATCATGTCGAAACCCAGCTGGTGCTGCTTGTTGGTGCTTGTTTCAGGGCTGGTGTTCTCGCTGCTGGACGGACAGTCGGGGATCTCTGCTGACTTCAGCAGGTCCTGGCTGGCATCCGCTTTGCCGGCCTCAAAGTCGCAGATGAAGTTGCAGAGCTGCTCGGCGAGTGCCTGTATCTGGTGCACAATTTCTGAAGTCGACTTGCCGCCCCTCAACTGCGCCAACCTGTAGATGTCGCGCCAGTGCTGCCTTACATCCACTGCAAGCCTCAACTGCACTGAAGGTGATGCAGGGTTGGTGCGCATGATGTACTCGAGCACGATGAGGGCTTTGAGGACGTGGCGCTTGAACGACAGGTCGGTGAGGCGCTTCCATAATATGGCGAACAGTTTGGGGTAGACTTCGTACTGCGTCGACTGCGCAGCAATGGCCTGCAATTGCTGCTGCGACGGCAGCTCGCTGTTGTTGGCCGTCGTCTCGCGGACCAGCACCTCGATCGACTCGTAGCCATGAGCGAAGGCCTTGATGGAGCGGACGACGCTCTTGGCTGCGTCCGCCGCGCGGCTGCTGTCGACGTCTGACATGGTGCCTAAGCGGGTGCTGTTGGCAGATGTTCGTGCTCTCAGCGGATCGGAGCCATGGCCGAGGGCGCTTGGCTCGGAGGGTGGCGAGGGCAGCTGGTGACTGTCGTCGTCTGTCACTGTGAACCCAGTGCTGCTAGGTCGCTCTGCCCTTCGCTGAGTACCATCGCCGCCTGCTGCTGCAGCCGCCGGCCACCCCTGTTGTGATCAGTGTGGGCCATCATGTGGGCAGCGCTGCACTGCCGATGCCATATGACGAGCGAGTAGAACCAACGGGCTGCAGTGGATGTTCGCGGGGGTTGTGACTCTGACGTGCTGCCGTTGGTTGTCAGTCAGAGCGTTGGGCACTTGCATAGGTGTCCATCACAGTGATCAGCAGCAGCTGCAGCACTGCGCAGAGTGACCCAACACCACACAGCGAGTGCAGTCGGCACTGCCTGTGCATGCTCTCTTACACGCACTGAGTTGCATATCAGGAATAGTCCCGCCAGCCCATCGGAGCAGCCGTCGCCAGCAGCAGTCTCGTGTGAGTGGGCAATTCCACAGTCGTGTGGCTCTGTGCGAGCCGCAGGAAGCACTCCGTGCGATGCACACGCCCGACACATGCCTGGATATGTGACACCATGCTCCTACGGCTACGACACGTTCGACCAGCAGCTGCTGCCGGTGCAGTCACTGCAGCGTCGTCACCCACCGTCCGCCAGCAGTGGCTCAACGCACTGCAACCCACCGCAGCCACGGGGTGTCGCTGCTGCGCCTACCATCAGTCGCTAGCGGTGACGCAACGGCAGCACTATGCAACCTCACTGCATCGCGCAGCATCCTCTGCGAGCAGCAAGCCCAGCACCGCCAGCCACCTGCTGAGCACTCATCCCACCATCACACGGCAGCCGCCGCACAACCTGCCGGTGGCGTACAACCAGCTGCACAATGACGACGAGCCGATCACTGCGTGGGGCGAGCGCCTTCGATGGACCAGCATCCATGCTCCTCAGCTCAGCAAGCACACGTTCGAGGAGCTCCACCAACAGCAGCAGCCCCCCTACACAACCAGCTCAAACCACCGCTGCACCAACAAAGCCATCTGCGCCTGCCACACCATCGCGCACCCAGAGCTACGAGTACCTTGTCCGCGCAGGCTACGTCCGCAAAATCGCCGCGAGCGACCTCTACGTCCTGCTGCCACTCGGCCAGCGCGTGCTGCAGAAGATCCAGCGGTTGTTAGTACGCGAGCTGCAGCAGAAGGATTGCGAGCAGATCGATGTGCCGATACTCACGCCCAAGCAACTGTTGCAAGTCTCGAATCGCTGGTACGACAGCAAACAAGCGCTTAAATTCCGAACTCCAGCGGGTGATGAGTATGCATGGGCAAGCGACAACATCGAGGTCATCAGCTTCCTAGCATCGCTCGACGTGACAGACACCATACATCTGCCGCTGAGACTGTATCACAGTACCAAGCAGTACACACCTGCAACGAAGCCACCTGCAGCCAGCAGCACCACTACACCTACTGCA
>Ga0181473_100032_pt1 | contig 18072 bp, 14 predicted proteins | sample In2P11_FD_119089 | JGI IMG/M metagenome (GOLD analysis project Ga0181473, IMG submission 119089) | Clean room microbial communities from NASA Spacecraft Assembly Facility at Jet Propulsion Laboratory, Pasadena, California, USA -... ... | reverse complement strand
CATAGGAATAATTAAATAAATCACTATTTATTTATTATCCATTAACTGTATTTTTTGGAATAAATGTTAAATCACTATTTAATAATTATTTCAATTTCACACCAATAGAAATCCAATGTAATAACCTAATATGGAAAAATTTTTAAATGAACAATAATATTTATTGATAACACCTGGTGAAGGAGATCTACAAAAAGGTCTGTAAATCGCCGTCCATGGGATGGGTCCTTTGATGTCCTTGCTACTTCAGTAAGTGATTCTTTCTCTCAATATGTGAAAAGCCCAAAACACTATGTAGAACTCTAGTGGGAGTTCAAATGAAAGAAGACAATAGTGGTGATGATGATAATAACCATGGTGAAGATTGAATGGAAAACCCTCTTATTTATAACAAAGTATTAAGTTGACCTTGAAAATAGGAAATAATAAAATAATATTAACCAAATCAAGATCTAATCATTAGGAATACTTTCTTATATTTCTTGGAGAGGGAAACGATATTCAAAATGGTCAAATATCTTTATTTAGAAATAATTAACAAATAAAATGATTTATTAATTATTTTGCGAGGATTGAGATTGGTGTGAAATTGAAATAATTATTAAATAGTGATTTAACATTTATTCCAAAAAATACAGTTAATGGATAATAAATAAATAGTGATTTATTTAATTATTCCTATGTGATTTACTCAAATGTGGCAAGGAATAATGATCAAATAATGATTTAATAATTATTCATAGAGAAAATTAAATAAATAGTGAGTTACTCAATTATTCTCATGGGGTTTTCTAATTTTAATCAAAAATAATTTAATAAAAATGGTTTACTAAATTAGTTCCCCTGTAGAAAGTGATTTTACTATGGTAAAATTTATCCTACATGGTGTATTTCGATCCACCTAGTTAGAAATGGCTAGATGATCATTTTTTGGTGATAACATTTCTCACCAAAGTCATAATACATCACTTTATGTGTTATTGCATCCAAGGCACATCATTAAAACCCACTGCATCAACAATTGCGTCGTATTCCAGATTGAACTCCTACACCAAATGGTGTGAGGTCTAATTGGGACTTCATATCATGGAGATCCCTTGAATGTTGGTGGGTCCAGTACCATCAAAAAATTTTGTGCTTGAAGGAGGGCCAGATGATAAGATGATCCCATGAGGTCTGTTTGAACTTTCTACACTCATTAATGGCTTCTCCCCAAATCACAACCCTGACATGTTTTTCTAGAACCGCAAATTTGAAAGTATTGGCTAGAATCATTGATGGCTTGTCTAATCTTAAATTCGATGGCGAGGGTGAAACAACCTTCTTTGAGCACACTGCTCGTTTTCTCAAATTCTTCACAAAACACAATATCCATTATGAGGATGTTGCTTGTAGGTTGTTCATTCTCATGTTTGAAGGGCTCATAAGGGGATGGTGTTACACATTGTCTGTCGCCTCTATACACTCTTTTGAAAATCTTGCCATAGAATGTTACCATGCCTTTAATAGGTATGATTATAAATATATGCTCAAGAAAATTATGTGACTGCTAAAAGCACCTAAGGAATCTCTTGTTGATTTTCATGATCGTTTCATTCATTTTTGTTTTGATTTTTCTAAAGATGATGTTGATTGGCCTTTATTGAAAGAGAACTAAAAAATATGTGTTCACATTTTGAAGAATCTGCATGAATATGAATATTATGAAAGCCTCCAAACATACGTCGGTATTAGAACTTCTAAATATGCAATGGACAAGGTTGATGTACCAAGTGACTCTTTATCTCCTTTAAATCAAACACCTCCATTTATGCATGTTGAGGTAGGAGAACTTGAGATTTCATCCACTGATTTACCATCATCTTCTCCCACCCCACATACTCATAATTCTAGCGCAAGTTTGGACTACGAATCTAATTTTTGTGATGAAGTATTGTCTCCTCGCCCTCTGTCCTTTGGTTCCTTTGTTCCTATGGATTGTGAGTTGTTGTTTTCACCCGCTTTCAATGTTTCTTTTGATATTCATGAGGATCAAGTTCTAGATGGAGTTGGTGTTAAGAAGAAAACTTGAAATATCATTTATGATGGCTATGTGTGGGAGTCCATATTTGAACAAGAATCTGTGATGAAGGATGATTCTTTTCCTTCCACACCTCCCCCTTATTATCCAGACATTTTATGTGATTCTGTCATTCCCATTGAATCTTGTGAAGAATTTCCTTCTAATGATATTATTACTTCTGATTCTAGTCTTACATCCAAATGTGAAGAGGAAATATCTTATGTTTTTGATATCCCCAATCTATCATCTCATCATTATGACACAATAAAGGGTGAAATTTCTTGTTTTCGATCTTCCCCCTTTATGATTCATCAGATCATGAGGATGTCTCTGTTTCTGATCTTGAAATTTATGATCATGGTTGTTGTGATATTTTCACCCATTCATCTAATCATGACTCTCTTTTTTTCGCTGTTGAATTTTCTAAGCCACCGATGTTTGATGATCTATCTTCTGATGATTTGGAACTTCTGCAAGTTGTTGAGGAACTTTAGCCTGCGCTGATGGTTATGTTAGGTTCTCATAGTCTTGAGGCCAGTTCCAATTTCGATTGAGAATAGTGATGTAGCTTTTAAGGCTCCACATCACTCCTCCGCACAAATTGAAATTAATTTTGTTTTATAATTTTTGCATCCTCCATTAGTTTTTCACGATCCCATCACTCAATCATTGAAGGAGTAATACCTAGAGAGCACTATTGCAAAATGCAAGTTTTCTTCTTTCTTCATTTTCACCTAGTTCTACAATGCGAAGGTTCTTTCTTTCATGTCTTTGAGTCCCAATGTATCTGAACACCATAGTGCATCCGCAAAATGCTTTGCATGCACTCTTCTTTCCTAATTTTTTGCATACATTTTCAAACTTTGAATGTTAGGTGTGTATTTCCTTATCTCTTTTGTCTATTGTTATTATTGAATATGTTTCTTAACATGAAGTCCCTCGCCCTATAGGTGAGTTGATACATTGGTGGTTACACTGGAAATTTCATTTCACATAGGTCTAGACTATTCTTGGTTAGTTTAGGAGTAGGAGTAGTTTGCTTATTTTCATCACTTTGTTTTTGCTAGATTTACTTTTTGTCTTGCTCCTTTTTCTGGCTTTTCTTTTCTTTCAGTCATATGATAGCTTCCACATGATACCGTGTTTGATTTCCGAAGAAAGAATGGTGAAGTTCACAAGGAAGTTGTGCTACTATTAATGCTTGGTTATCTGTTTATTCCCTCTCTTTGTGTGAATCTTGGATCTTTTAGTCGATGATACTCTGATGTAAAATACATCCTTTTTCAAAGAAAACCATAGTAAAATCACGATGGTTGAAACTATAATTAGTATCACCTACTCTAATTAGTGTTTTATTTTCAGTTCCTTGTCAGCTAAGTCGAATAGAGTAAGAAGGGAGGGAAACCTTAACAAGTGCGTTAGAGGTATATATAAATATCCTTCTTTGAAGGGATAACCTATTCTTTTCTCAGTAAGTCAAGATCCCTCTTCTGCCTCACTAAATCAATAAGTTCCTATGCACAATTTGATGAAAAAAAATGAAAAAAATAAAATAAAGGTCAAATAAGAGAAAGGATTCTTGCTTATAGAGGTGAAGCAAGTAACTCTATCAGGGTATTATCTAGGCTCATAGGCAGCAAAGCAATGTTTGTCTTCCTGAAGTGACTCTTTCAGGATATTATCCTAGACCTATTGGAAGTAGAGAAACATCAGAGATGAAAACTAAGACTTTGACAATTCTTTTCACTTGTGTATGTATATACTCTTCATCCCCAATCGAAACAACTTAGTTTGAATTAGATTGGTTAAGTGTGTCATCGATAAAGAGAATGGTAGGGACTATATATTTAATGCAAGTTAAGTGAAGAAGCTATGGTAATCAATGAATAAAAAATACTTTCTGAAGGGTTAGAATTGTTTTGCATGAGACAAGACCCATACAGAGAGTTGGATTTCTACCAGTGTGTCGCCAAAGGTTTTAGCTGCTACAACCACCCTACAAAATTTTTCCTATGCTTTGATTTTGGAGCCTTCACTTATGTCCACATGAGCTTATCTTTTACTGTGGTCAAGTATTCATGATTTATTCAAGAATTATCCTTTTATGTTGTGCTTGTGTTTTCTTGTTTTGATATTGATATGATCTTTTGAGTCGCAAGCTAGCCTTCTGATTTTACCTTGCAGCAGTCCTCGTATTGCCCCCAGAAACTAGGAAATCTTAGTAGGCAAGCCAACCTTGATGATGGAAATTGCACAATATAGAATGGAAGCTCAACCTTAAGCTTGAGAATTGCACAGTCATGGATGGCATCCCAACACTAAACTCAGAAACTACACAATCCATCCCTTGTGCTCACAAAGTATGCAATGCACTGAGTCGGGAAGTTGTCCAGTTCCCTAAAATTCCGCAATCTTCCTTGGTAGTGTGCATGGATAGTTTCTTGGAAAAAAAAACTTGAGAAAGAAATCCCTAGAAAATAGGGATTCATTATTAGTTTCCCCAAGGTGGCATAGTCACTTTTTTTAGAAATTTCCACCAAGTATCGCTTTTCCTTGATTTTAGTCATGCACCTCATAAACCCTAATCTGCCAAACTATATTTAATTGATGCCTCTAGAGCTCATTTTTACAATAGATATTGGAGCTCTAGCATTCCCAAGGAGATCAAGGAGCCTTTGGTGGAGTTTGCATCGCTTTCCCGGGTGAGTTTTTCTTTTGTCATCTTTTACCGCTTTTTTTGTCGCTTTTTGTCATTTTTGTTTTATGAGTGTTGATTTGCTTGTTTCTCTTCATTGTTGTTGGTATTTTAATTTATATTATCTTTTATAAGTGTTGATTCAGTTTTTCGTTCACCTTTCATAAGTGTTGCATCGGTTTTCTTGTTTTTGCACACCGACGATTGTCGTTTTGACAACTCTCCTTGCAAATTTATTTTTCCTTCTATTTGTTGAGTTTTTGCACTTGCTTCAAGTTGATATATCCATAATTATCCATATCTTCACTTTAAATTTCATTATCACTTAGATTTTCTTGTTTCCTACATCTTCACCGTGCATATTTTCACTTCACTTTGCCATGCACTACCTTTGCCCAGTTGAGCATTGGGCAAGTCTAAGGCTGAAGCTGAGAGCTTGGCCTTTGAGACTACACAATGCATAGTATAGGTTGGCCTAACGATGCATTATGCAGTCCCATGGCTCAGTCCTTCCACCTTGACCACTGAGATTGTGTAATGCGCAGTCTCTCACTATCACTTCCCAGGCTGAACTGCACATTGCATAGTTTCAAGCCTTGCGCTGCATCACTGGCTACTGAGACTATGTAATGAATAGTTCCCTTAGCCAGTCTCCCTCCCTTGATCATGGAAATTTCACAATATATCTTATCTTTTTAATGGTTTTCTGCTTGATATTGCCTTGAAAGTGGATTTGTAAAAGTTGATTTATTCTTGCCATGAGTTCCTTTTCCCTCCCATAAGTATCATAGTTATTGATCACTTCTCTCAAACAGTCACTGTTATCATGGAATCCAAGAGAGTTGTTTCAAAAGATACCACAAAAATAAGTACCAGGGAAGCAGTTGAGAGCATGCCAATAAACTTGATAGTGTATTCAGAAACTCAACTGTTTGTGGAAAAGGAATTAGATCTCATATTATAAAAAGTGTACGAATATTTCTCAGCAAAGAGATTCCAAGCATATCTAGAGGACCGACATGTATACATTAATGTCCAGAATTTAGGCTACACAGGGTTCCATGAAGATATCCAACCTTCCCATCTGCAGATGTTATCAGAAGGATTTTTTCACATATTGATGTGAAAACTATGACTTTGAACAATGTCATCAAACATAATCTTGCTACTTTTCTGGTAGCAGATTATCGTCTTATGTACCATTTTCCCACACTAGAAACCCTCATGGATTCATACATCTATTCCACCAATAGATATGTGGGCACGAAAGACATTATTAAAAGTTCGGTGAAAGAGCCATCAAAGTTTTGACAAACATCCACCAACACATATAAGACAAAGTCTCTCAGGAGGCCCTATCATTTGTTGATCATCCTAGCTTGAAAAATCTATAGTTAGTAGAGCATGAAGACCCTTCTTGGAGGGTGGGAAATATTATTGAACCAGGTTGTGAATGAGGGGAAGTCATTCAACTAGTTATAATTATTGGCTCAATAGTTAAGTATCCATGTAGCGAATGCCTTGAATCCTCCCAAGGGTGGTCAAGTGATATTTTACATGTTTGTGTATCTATTAGATGCAATCTATGCACATAATTCATTCCCAGACATGAACTGGAACTGGACACCTTGAGAACTTGTCATTCACATCCACTGCATATTTATCTCAGATTGTAGCCACATAGGAATTATGGAGAAGCTAATAAACCACTTCCTCATTCTGCTATACAAGTTGATCATTGAGGGAGAACCACCTTGCATGCCACATGGGGTAATGGAAGTAGTATCAGAGATCAAAGCTTGGTTTTCCTCACTAGATGGAACCTTCCTTAGATTGTTTGGCAATAAGAAGTCGCCGCATATTTTGCCAAGGTATGCCACCGACAAGCATGTCATGCTAGAAGTTTCATATCATCTCTCCACAGGGTTGTCAGCAGCTTTGCATAGGAAGAAGAAAACACCTTGGCCAACTCTTCCTATGAAAATTGGATTGTACAAGATCAAGAACCTAAAAGTTGCAGATACGGAAGGGAAGGTGATAAAGAAGTTTTCATTTGGTACTCAGGACATTAATTTGTATGATCCTCATGGTATTTTCAAAGACCACTATGAGAATTCACTTACAGTGGCTCAATAGCACATTTCACTAGTTAGAGGAGGATCCATGGAAGAATTGTTATAATGCCTCCAAGTCCTGCGAGTCGTTCAGTTTTGCAGGAACTTCAGAGGTGAATCCATAGAAGGAATCTACTCTGGAAGTAGTGCCAACAAAAGGGAGCAACCCCATGCAGGATAAGGGAAAGGGAAAGGTTTCTTATAGTCCAGGGGGAGAACAAACCTGCAAGATGAAATCAGATCCAACTATTATGAAAGTGGCTTTAGAAGCATAAGCAAAGAGGAAACAAAGGATGCAAAGAGAAGAGTGAAGGAAGAGGGAAGAGCAGAGGAGATTGGAGGAAGAAATGCATAAGCAAGAACAAGAAGAGAAGTAGAAGCAAGAAGAAGAAGAGGTGTGAATCACAATAGAATAAGAAACAACATGGAAACAAGTTGAAGAGAAAGAATAGAATTGACAACGAGTAGAGGAGAGCAGACAGATGCAGGACCAAGAGTTTTCTTAGTAGGTTGAAGAGTTGATATAGATCATAGACATGGAGGAGGAACCAGAGCCACACAATCAAGATGTCAACTTGATGCCAAGAACACAACATGTCACCATTTAGTCTCCACCACCTCCAACAGTAGAGTCAGCTCTAGGCGAGGAAGGGGAAGTTGTTCCTCTTGATGATGATATGGTTATTAACATGTACAATATATTGTACGATGAACTTTAGAAGAAGATTGTACAAGAGTGTAAGAATAATTTTCCAGATGACCTCACATCTCTTTATTTTATGAGAGAAAGGTTGAATGTAGCCAACACCAAGAAGAATCCCAATGGCATTGTCGAAACCAACTTGGCCTTCGCAAGTGTAGCAAAGTCAAATATTGAGTTTTTGATGGCCAAGAACAAGGAATTAGCAAAGAAATTACACGCTTCCATGTAAGACGTTGAATAACTTCGTGCACCATCTCATAACGTAGCTTCCGCACAGGTCCATCTAGAGGAAATGAAGGCCACAACACTTGGTGAAGTATTGACACTTGGAAAGACTATGCAAAATCTCTATCAAGAGTTTTTTACCATGCATAAGGAAATTGTTCACTTGCATGGCTTGCAGCAGTAGTGTAAATATTTTTTCAAAACTCCCAGGAATGTACAAGTTGCCATCACTACCATGCATGAATGGTCAATGCAATACAAAAGGGCACTGCTTGACTTAGGAAAAAAAATGAATCAACAGGAAAATATAGAGAAAGCAAGAGTGTGAATGTTAATCCAGAATAGAAAACAACTCATCTCATTCATTGGTAACATTTACACCTCTCATGCATGGTTATACTATGGTTTGGATTTCTTGGTGAAGTCCCACATGGTCCCATTAGTTAGATCACTCACTGAAGCCAAACCTAAGAGCCAGGTTAGGTAGGAGATAAAAGAATACTTAGAGTAGCTTAGACAAATTTCCACCAAGGAATATTTGGAGCTGAACCAATAGAACGTGAAGAGCTACATCAATGGCCCTGTCCAAGTGAGAACAATGTTGCTCATGCTCCATAAGGAAGTTCAAATTGGTTCCAAATTATACCTGGATGCCATGGAGGCTAGAGTCTGCTTCCATCAAGTGGAAGTTATTGAGATTGAGTTTCCCTAGACTCAAGCATGATAATATTTTATCTTATTAGGCTGTCTAGTTGGCTCTACCCAATTTTTTCTTATGTGGGTATGAGTGTAAATTGTAATATTATTTTATAAGTTGTAAGTGGAATTCCAAGTGTCAATATTGGAATGTGAAGAGTCATGATGTAATGTAATGAGTCATTTTGTAAATAAATTGAAGAGTCATGAGAGAAGTCCAAGAGTCACAAAGGGGAATTGAAGAGTCACCCCCTCTTGTTATAAATAGACCCTCATAACTCATGTAAAGGGATTTTGGGAGCCAAGCTTTTGGCTAGGCTTAGGCTTAGAGTTGAGAGTTCTATAGGAGTTTTATGGAAGCCTTGGCTTCTCTGTAGCATTGAGGAAGTATATTTCTTTGGAGGAGCAAGAGATGTTGAATTCATGTTCCACTATTGGGGCTAGTGGTCCGTCAATGGTGTATGTGTGATTGGAACTTTCACTTAATAAAAGATTAGAGTCGAGACGTTTTCATGCATATGTCATCAATATAGTAGGACTATTCTTGTTATGTTTAAAATGTATGTTATTTAACTTACACTTATTCTTATGAACTATTTTATTTGCATTGGTACAAATCTTGTTGAATGCATGTTGTTATTTAATTCCATCACTGTTAACTAGTGATTTATTTCACATATTAGCTTTTGATGTCATTTGTGCTTGTGTGTTCCTTTAAATTTGAGTACTATTACTAGATTTTAAGGGGCTCACTTATTTTCCCTTCCATGTGTAAGAACCTTCATGCATCACACTTTAATTTCCACAAGGTCACACACTTTTTCTCACCAAAGTCATCATACATTACTCTATGTGTATTTGTAGCCAAGCCACATCATTCATTAGTGGATTTTTGAGGTCTAAAATGGGCCTCCTAAGGAAATTATAAATAATAGTGAAAATAATAAACTAAGATTAGATGACATCATCAAATTTTAGAGGGAAGAAAGGAAAAACTATTTTTTCAACTCGTATTTTCAACTTATCTCCTTATGGGTTTACTCAAATTTCAAGTGGAAACACTCGTTGGATGCATAATTTGATTCCTCATCCAAGGAGTACCCATGTTTCATACTTTCTATGGACCTTGCTACATGAAAAACATGATTGCAATCATGTTTTTTCATGCATTTCTTATTTTTCATGTAGCAGGGTCCATCGAAAGTATGCAACATGGGTACTCTTTGGACGAGGAATTAAATTTTGCATCCAACGAGTACTCCCGATCAAAATTTGAGTAAAACCTTAGGGAGATAAGTTGAAAATATGAGTTGAAAAAAGTAGTTTTATTATTTTATCATTTTATAATCTTTTTACTTTTTTATTCCAAAAATAGTGAATCATCCCCCATGGTTGACATCATCATCTTGAATCATATTGGTTCTTATAAAGTTTATTTTGGTTTCACATTTTTCTTAGGAGGCCCATTTTAGACCTCAAAAGTCACTAACGAAAACCCATTACATGGGCAACCAGGTCATATTCCAAATGGGACTCCTACACAAAATGGTGTGAGGTCTAATTGGGACTTCATATCAGGGAGATCCCATGAATGTTGGCAGGTCCAACACAGTAAAAAAACCCAAGAAGTTTATCTTTGGTGTCACATAAGGGAAACTATTAGGATTCATTGTTTCATGTAGAGGTATTAAGACCAATAAAGTTAAAGTCAAAGAAATCATTGATATGCTTCCATCGACTACATTGAAACAACTAAGGAGACTTTAAGGAAAACTATGTGAAAAATCCTATTCCTCTAGGAACCCCTACTCCAACAAATATGAATCTACTTCACCTACTTGATTTTAATGACATTCATCAAGTTATTCTTCTAAATAATGAAGAAAATTAATTCTGCATCCTTTGCTCCTTTAAATTTGATTTGCATGAAACAAGTAAACTGAGAAAAGAACAAGATACATAGGACACAATTATTTTTGAACAAAATAGTACCTAGAAAAACCTAATGCGGGAAAACCGGTGCAGTAGCTTTGATGTTTTATTATTATGCAGGAGAAAATTATGAATACAAATCTAGGATGCTCAACTAGCAATCCTTTACAGAGAAAATATTGGACAAAATAATGGTGAAATGGTCTCACCCTATCACTAGAGAATCAGTGACTGATCCTCAGCTCTGGGAGGCTCTAAGTCACCTTCTGATGGACTCTGCGTCAAATTGTGACACTCTGGGTAGCTTTTGTGTCATCCCTCCTAGGTATTATGCTGCCTCTCTGTTATGGATCTTCTGCTGGCTAAGAATTCAATTTTCTTGTCTCCAATCTCACACCCTGTCTTTAGCACCTAAACTTTGAATTCCCTTTGTAGAAACTCGACTTCCCATCAGTCACAGCACTACCTCTACATCAACACTCCATAGGCCAGCATCAGTCCTCCTCTAGACGTATTTTTTCCTTTCTCTTCCTTGTATTTTCTAGAAATTCCTTCTCTTGGATTCTCACTACCCCTCTGCTGCAAGATCTCCCCACTCGATTTTCCTCATGGGAACTTCTCACCTCAGAAAATCAATTTCCTAAATCTCTATGTGTGTTCCTAAATGAACCTAAAGCCTCCTTCTTATACTTTTCCTATTGAGACTTCAATGGCCAAGATTAACTCTCTAACGAACGACTAATATTAAAACTTGACTTGATTTTCCTTCTAGATCATTCTCACCCTTATTTTGATTAATAACGATTAATATTTTAATTTTTCTAAGTTTAGACTTAGGAACCCCATTAAAAATATTAATTATTTTAATAAAATACAATCCATGTGGAATTTCATCAAATGGTTTCTGGGTTTTGTAGAACTCATGTGCTTTAGCCTCTCCACCATTTTTCAAGGCTAGAGAACTAACGATGCTACCAAAAACTAACACTCCCTCCTAGTGAGGAAAGTTCTCTACCAACAATGTCCAACTGCATGTTTCTCTATCTCTGAAGCACCTCCTTTCTACACTGTTGCAGGCACCAACACTGTGATTCTACTATTACTGTACTGTTGTCCATGACACTACCACTGCTACATCTATACTACAAATCCCTCTTAAATGATACATCTGCTATGCTACTAGCACTGCCACTATTAAGACTGCATTCGTATTGCAACTCAGTTGCTGAGAGAAGCAACTAAAAAACATCCAAAATTAGTTGAACTTAACTATGTTAAGCATAATACCGTGAATATTGGAATCTGACTGCTCTAGTCTCTGACCCTATGAATCTTTTGCGCTATTGCTGACTTCTGCATTTTTCCATTTGCACTACTATGAACCTCGTTATGCATTGATCAGTCCTAGTCTTAGGCTACTGCATCTATCCTCCAAACAATCCATTGCATCATATGACACTAAGTCCATCTCACTACTGCTGAATCTTGGGCTCCTGTAGAAAGGAATTGATCCAAGAGGTGGACTCCTCAAGGATCCTATCCACATGCAGTCCTCTTAACTATAGCTCAATATCGCCCCATATCACTCCTGGAGATGTGTGAGCACTCATGGAAAAATCATCTTTGTCAATATTTACTGAAGCAGCCTTAGGATCATGTTTCTCATCCTTATCCTTTTTGTTCAAAGGACACTGGGATGCATAGTGGTCCATCTTGCCACAACTGGAACATTTCACCTTCGAAATTTCCTTCTTTCGCTTCTGTTTTTGTTGTCCCTTTGATGCTAGAGTTTCATTCTCCTCCTCCTCCTTTGTCTTCATGCCACTCCCACTGCTTCCATTGAGGTTCAGCTTTACTAGGTCCCTCCTTAATTCCTCCCATTGAAAAGCTGCCCACATCTCCTCCCATGAAGGTATTTTTTCCCTGCCTCATATGCTTTGGACAAAGACTTTCCATTCATTCAAAACTCCATTCAGGGATATCCTCACCATTATGGTTAACTAAGGAGTCGACCTCACTGCAGCAAGTTGGTCTCTCGTATCCTGAAGACGTTGAAGATAGGAGTTAACCCCTTCTCCCTTCTGCATCAATGTCTGCTTCAACTTCTGTTCTAGGTACATATTTCGTTAATCAAAGGAGCCTTCATACAGAGAATATAAAGCTTCCCACATCTCTCAGACTATATCCTTGCTCTGCAAGTGTGAGACCACATGATCTCGAACTCCATCAAGAATAAGCCTCTTTGCCTTCCCCTACTCAGCCTTGCACTTCTTCTTTTGATCGTCGTCACCAGGAACATCTACAAGACTTTTGATGTAGGCTTCGAGATCATATTCTTCCAGAACAACTAAGATTTTGGACTTCCATATGACATAGTTGGAAGCACCTTCCAGCATGTCCTGATCTCTGAGCCCATGCAATGCCATCTCACCCAACTATCGAATTAACTCCTCTAATCACTGCTTAGTTACCTAGCAAGTGATAAATTCAAACCTTTTGGCAAAAAAGTTATTTGAGGAGAAAATTCCCCTTCTATGTGTCTTCACTCTTTTCCGATGAATTTTTGCTCGACAGGAACTGTGCCCTTCAAGCACTGCACTAAGGCTTTGTGTCACTCCATCTACCTTTACAATCTCACAAAATGGAAATCATACCTCTATGTCAACTCTCTGAGAGAGAAATTTCCTCGAAATATATTCTTTTCTGGCAAGGACTATGCAATCCCTTCAAGGGGATTCGAATTGCTGCCAAATGCAGCTATTGGCCTCTCTGCTCAATGTTGGATTTGCTCTTCTTATTTCAAAATCAATCCTTTGATACCATGTAAAAATTCCTAATCCTCTAGGAACCCCAACTACAACAAATCTAAATCTACTTCACCTACTTGATTTTAATTACATTCATCAAGTTATTCTTCTTAATACTTAAGCAAATTACTACTGCATCCTACACTACTTTAAATTTGATTTGCATGAAACAAGGAAACTAAGCAAAGAACAAGATACATAGGAAATAATTATTTTTGGACAAATTAGTCCCTGGAAAAACCCAATGCGGTAAAACCGATGTAGCATCTCTGAGGATTTATTATTATGCAGGAGAAAATTCTGAATACAAATCTAGGATGCTCAACTAGCAATCCTTTATAGAGAAAATACTGGATAAAAGACTGGTTAAATGATCTCACCCTGTCATTAGAGAATCAATGACTGGTCATCAGCTCTGGGAGGCTCTGCGTCACCTTCTGATGGTCTCTACATCAAACTGTGTCACCCTGGGCAGCTTCTACGTCACCCCTCCTGGGTATTATGCTACCTCTCTATTCTGGATCTTCTGTTGGTTGGAAATTCATTTTCTTGCTTCTAGTCTCACACCCTAGCTTCTAGCACCTGAACTTTGAATTCCCTTTGCAGAAACTCAACTTCCCTTCACTGACTGCGCTACCTCTGCATCAACACTAGGTAGGCCAGCATCAGCCCTCCCCTCGATGTCTTCTATCCTTTCTCTGCCTTGTATTCTCTAAAAATTCCTTCCCCCGAATTCTCATTACTCCTCTGCTGCAATATCTCCCCAATCGATTTTCCTCCTGAGAACTTCTTACCTCATAAAATTGATTTCCACAATCTCTTTGTGTGTTCCTAAATGAACATCAAGCCTCCTTCTTATACTTTTCTTGTTGAGACTTCAACGACCGAGATTAAGTCTCTAATCAACGTCTAAGATTAAAAGTTGACTTGATCCACCTTCTAGATCATTCTTACCCATATTTTGATTAATAGCCATTAATATTTTAAATTTTTTAAAGTTTAGACTTAGGAACCCCATTAAAAATATTTATTATTTTAATAAAATGCAATCCTGATAGAATTCCACCAAACAGTTTCTAGGTTCTGTAGAAGTCATGTGCCTTAGCCTCTCCACCAATTTTCAAGTCTATATAACTTCTGATGCTACCAAAAACTAACAAAATATAGCCTATTAGAAGATTCAATTCAAAATTTGCAAACATGTGTCATCCATTCATTCATTTCTTACATAATGATGTTACCCTTAAATGGACTAAGAATTGTCAAGAAGATTTTCAAAAACTGAAAGAATACCTAGCATCAACGCTAGTATTGGTGACACCAGTCCATGGTAGACTATTGATATTGTACATCTCCATTACCCCAACAACACTAGGAGTTATCCTGGAACAACATGATCTGGATATTATATTAGCGTAGTACTAATGGGATATGATCTAAATTACACACAAGTGGAGTGAGCATGCTTAACAATCGTCTTTTCCCCTTAGAAGCTTAGACACTAGATGTTGAATCAAAAAACTAAGCTTATTTCAAAGGTTGATACACTCAAGTATATTTTGTTTAAGGTAACTCTAATGTGGAATATGTCTAAGTGGGACATGATATTAAGCGAATTTGATATAGAATATGTGGATAAAAAAGTTATTAAGGGAAAAGTATTATATATCAGTTGGATGAAGTGTTGATATATGTAGATAATCCCTTAGTGTTTGACATTACTAATGAATCAATTTTAAATATCACAACTAAACCTATGTGGAAATAATACATTGATGTTTCTTATACTCATCATGGATCAGGAGAAAATATACTACTTATCACACCCCATGACGATTGTATACTGAAATCATACACAATATCATTCCCACATACAAATAACATAGTAGGATACGAGTCTCTCATTACAGGACAAAGGAGGGATATTCAATAGCACATTAAAGAGCTTCAAGTTTATGGAGATTCTTAGTTAGTCATCAAACAGGGTAATGATGAGTATCAAACAAAATATGAAATTCTAATTCCTTATTAAAAAACAACTAACAATTTCAAGCAATACTTCTTTGAAATTTTTTTTAAGAAGGCATCAAGACTAAAGAATAGAGTTGTTGATGTAATGGAAGCCATATGATCTCTCATTGACATGCCTAACAACAAACAACGATATGATTTCCTATTTGAGAAATTTTTTGCTATAACTTTTGAGGCCCCCTATATCAAATTTGTGTATGAAATTATTGGCCCTAATTCACCTTGGTACAAATAAATTTATGCATACCTTCATGATAATATTCTACCACCTGACCTTACCGACACTCAAAATAAAACCTTCACTCTTCGTTCATCCCACTTTTTTATACTTGACGATATGTTGTACACAATAGGTTTCGATGGTATACTTCTTGGATGTATCAAATTGGAAGAGGCTAATACTACATTACATGAGATATATGGAGGAATATGTGGTTCACACTCTAGTGGTCCAACCCTAGCTAAGAAATTTCTCAGAACATGTTATTACTTTTCCACCATAGAACAAGATGCTTAACAATATAGTAAAACATTTCTATAATGTCAGCGACAAAAACTTTTAGTACATGCACCAATGCAAGAGCTCCAACTAATTACTATACCATGTTTGTTCTCACGATAGGGACTCAATATCAAGGGAAAAATTCATCCCACCACATCAAGTGGACATAAATTCATAATCACCAGTGATTATTTTACAAATTAGTAGATTAAATCCAACCATCTCACATATATTATTAGAAAACAAATATCGAAATTCATCTTGAACTATATCAAATTTTGATATGGTGTCCTATAAGCTATTATCACCAACAATGTTATATCATTCAAAAATGTTGATTTTCATTAGGTTTTCCACTTCTCCACCCCATATTACCCATAAGGTAATGACCAAGCTAAGGCATTTAACAAAACCATTCTAAAAATACTCAAAAATATAATCAATGACGTTGGTCATGATTGGAACTTACATTAATATTTCCTTATTGGCTTATTGCACTAGTATACACACTCCTATAGGTGCCACCCATACTCTCTTGTTTATGGTAATAAAAGTGTTTTTCCTATTGAGGTTGAGATCTCATCTCTACTGATATCCTTGTAACACGATTATAATTAAGAATACAAAGTTTCTAGATTGTATGTGCTAGATTTTCTAGACAAATGATGACTCAATGGACTAAACCATTTACATTCTTACCAGAATCACCTTTGTCATAGCTATTATAAGAAGATCAAGAGTAAAAAATTCCATTTTGGAGACGTAGTTCTTAAGGAAAATCAAAAGCTTGCATCAAATACAAATAAAAAGAGTAAATTTGAACCTAACTAGTTGTGACATTTTTTCATCACTACTAGTTATGGTATATAAGCATATCAACTTTCAATACTTATAGGTGAGCCCTTAGTAGAGCCCATAAACATCGATTATCTTAATAAATTCTACACATAGCTCTTAGGGTATCCCAACTCTACAAAAAAAAAGTAAAGAGAAATAATCATTTCTATGATGAAAACTACTTCGGTGGAATGTTGGATAAGTACCATGGTGAAAATCTATTCTACATGCACCGTTGTGTAGTGGGCTTCATCCACCATGTATAGTGTTTTCTAAACTTCCATATTCATCCATAATAAACGTTCATCTCATCCATAATAAATACCTAGCACATATCCATCTATCACTCCATCATAGCTTGGGAAATATCATTTCTTATTCCCTAATAGGTCAATTCCATTATCCCCATAATAAATTCATCTACCCATGCAATAATAAATAGTTCTTACATAACTAAGGGAAAATTTCTATACATGGCCAGCATATGGGATCCATGTCAAAAATCACTCACGTCATTTATAATAACCCATCCTTCACTAAACCATAATAAAACAAACATGACATTTCACTTCACCTCACCTCAATGTCACTTAGACTAGGGCACTTAAATTGGACAATAAATTGAGCATTGTGTAAAGCAAAGAGTTGTTACAAAAATCAAAGAAGAATAAAATATTCTAACTAAATTAGTCTAATATTCAACATATCCATTTCCTAAACATCCTAAACAAATATTATTTAGACCACTCATTCCTTAACAAATATATCATTCCTACAATAGACATAGTCTATTATTTAGATCACTCACTCCTTAACAAATATATCATTCCTACAATAGACATAGTCTGGACATTAGTAGGTATCATAGACACTCCTAGAAAAAATATAATGGTTTTTGCTTGTTTGATGAATTGGTATTTTTCTTTATTTGATTTATCTTTTGCTTCCTTTTATCACTCACTCGAATCTATATTGATTTTTCAATATCATGGTGAACCTAGAGGAGTATAGGATGAGGCATGATTGTTTCTTTTGTGTGTTTTGCTTGTGGATTTTCTTGTAATACTGCCATGACTATTCTTTCCTTGTATGTATGTGTTAGAATAGATTTTAACATAACATTCATCCTCTTGCATATCACGTATTAAAGACATTTTTTTCATTAGGACTATCATGGTTGAGTATTTTTAGTGATAGAAAATTCCACGTTAGCCATTTTAGTGTCAACGTTTCTAGTTTATAACAAGACTCATCATTAGGACAAATTCCTACAGAGAAGAGCGAGAAAAGAAGGGAATAAATATGGGATGGAAGAAAATGAAATGTGAATGAACTAGTTAAACTAAAAGAATTATAAAAGAACAAGTTATAATTTTATTAAATTCTTATTCATATCAGACATTGTAAAACCTTATTGGAGCCACGTGAGGAAGATATTGATGCATAGTCTAGACTATGCATCAGTATA
>Ga0181473_100013_pt2 | contig 19442 bp, 15 predicted proteins | sample In2P11_FD_119089 | JGI IMG/M metagenome (GOLD analysis project Ga0181473, IMG submission 119089) | Clean room microbial communities from NASA Spacecraft Assembly Facility at Jet Propulsion Laboratory, Pasadena, California, USA -... ... | reverse complement strand
CGCCTTAAACCGGTCTGGATCCGAAGCTTATTAAAGGTACCTTCGCCAACGTTTAGTTTGGACGCTATTTGCGCAGACGGACAGCCGTTGGAACTTGTACACCCGATGTGTACCATGGCCCCTCTGCGTGTAGTTTTTGATTGTTGACACTCTTTGGTGCTTCTGCGCTCAACAGACATTCTTCCTTCTGTTTTCTAGCGACGAACATAATGCCACCTTTTTCATTCCTGGTTTGTCTTCTTTTGGCGCAGTTCGCTGTTGCATCAAATACTTTGCTGTTTGGCAGTGATCGCAATATCACAGAATGGTTCTGGCAGACATGTGTGTATTCCACCCAACCAAGGACTTAGGCTAATCCTACGCAGCGATTGCCGTAAGCAACTACCTTTATATTACAGCTGGAGAGTATTATAACTATACGGGAAGCAATTTCAACGGTGTTAGTTATGGTAGGTCTACTTGTCTGCGACACGGCTATACTTATCATACTTACCACGAACAGTCCCGGTGACAATGGTGATCGACCTCACGAAGTCTTTCACGAACTCAACAATAACTGCTACCACTTTCTCACATGATGCCTCGCAAGATGTACGTCGGCCGATGCTATGGTATGATCAGGCTGCGAAGAAAGTATACAAATATGGAGGCTGGCCATACAACGTCACGGGTGAAACGTACTCCCAGAATCTGTACAGCATGGCAGTGGATGGCAATGGAAAGATGACTGGCAGTGGTTGGACCAGCATAACGGCGACAGGCGCAAACGGCCTCACCAGCAGCGGCCGTGCCCCTGGAGGTGCCGCATTCACGTACACCAATACAACTTTCTTCAGCTTGGGTGGAAGCTCGCCAGACATCTGGTCGCCTCAGTCAGGCTTTGTGTTGTTCAATGATACCAGTACGCAATGGACAAACAAAACGTCCGTCGGTGCGACATCGACGGGCTATTGGAGCAACGCTGCGGCTGTGTGGGCGTCCGGTTTTGGCTCGAAAGGATATCTACTATTTGTTGGAGGAACCGCGACCGAATCCGCCCCTGGAGTGTCATCGCGCGATCAGTTGATTGACATGTCGACTGTTACACTTTACGATATCAATTCCAGCACGTGGTATCAGCAGCCTACGACAGGGGATGTTCCTCCGGCTAGGAATTCCTTTTGCTATACCTCTGCTACCACTACTGGTACCTTTGAGCTGTAAGTGATTGAACCCGTGATTCTATTATCGGGCGTACACTGACATCGCAGTTTTATATATGGAGGCTCGGTAGATGCCAACACTATTGACGAGGCAGATGCCAACGATACCGGTTACTTGAATGTATTTACGCTTAGTTTACCTGCGTTTCGATGGTTCAAGTCCTCAGATAGCACAGCCGTCCGCCGTGCCAATCATTATTCTACCACGATTGGCAATAGACAAATGATCTCAATCGGCGGTAGTCAACCATCGTCACCGCTCGCACTTGGACAAGCCCAGGATCCGTGGGCCAACGGAATTGGCATCTTCGATATGACGGCATTCAAGTGGTCTAACTCGTACGACCCCAATGCCGCAAAGTACGAGAGTCCAGACGTGGTCAAAAGTTACTACAGTTCCAGCTACACAACGCCTAGCTTTGCGAACCCAACGTTAGCAGCAGCTTTCGGATCAAGCACAAAGTTATCTACATCACCCACATCCTCGGTCAGTTCTTCCCCAAGCGCTTCAGCGTCAAGCGCTCCCTCATCAGGCGGCTCTAGCAGCCACACGGGCGCCATCGCGGGGGGTGTGGTAGGTGGTGTAATCCTCATCGCTCTGATAGCGCTCGCGATTTTCTGTTTTCGACGACGGAGTCGACGCACAAAGACACCCGTACAGCAAAATGATGCTAGATGGATGCAAGGTCAGCAGGGCCAAACTGCTTACCAGGAATCGTCGCAGACCAAACCGTACGATTCCGGATATGCTGATGGAGGTACATACTCTAGTTATGGAGCAGGCACATATCAGTCTACCGCGTCAGAGCTGCCGAATTCCCAGCCGCCAGTGGAGTTGGGTACTGACCCTATACATAGAGGGCCTGGCAGGTTTACGGAGATGCCCAGTTGAGTAAGGTTGATGTAATTCCGTTGAGGTATGGGTGTTTATAGCTAGATACTTACTCGAATTGCAGAACAAGTTCTACTCCATGATGGTCATGTTCAAGCCCTTTTACACAACTACTGCTAAGGACTTACCTTTAAAAGCCGTGCGGCAGAGTAATGCATTAGTAGGTAGGTAGTATACACTTGAAACATGGCATCCTGTAGTGTGCTGTACACTGCTCATTCCTATATGTTATTAGTACTTACTAGCATATAAGAGCGTTAGATACGGATTAGGTACTATATACGCTGAACCCGGAGTTGAGTCGGTCTAGCTTTAGAACGACTTAGTTCAGTTTTCAATAAGTTTCACTGCCGTCTCGGAAGTTCGTTGGTCATGGTTGTGTTTCAACAACACCTGTATATGACACCAACAGGTAGTCGTCTGTTCGTTTATCCTCAGTTCTGTATACTTTGTTGCCTTATATCTCTATAGTCCAACTACCAAATTCGCTTCTTTGAGAAGCATCAGCACGGGTGTAGACATTGACCGTGCCAGCTCCAGCGACGAATTCGGCAGACCCATCCTTACCAATAGTCAATGCACCCGTACCACCAAACAACGAGGACCATATCTCTCCAGCGTGTTGTACGCCTACATCCATCGTCTTGGTCTGACCACCGCCACCCTGTGCGTTGCTCATGATGACTGCCAATCCTTCGGGATGGTCACTCTGCCCTTGTCGTGTCCACCCTATCACGCTCGTGTCATCGAAATAGTCCTTTTGCGTGCCGTATGCGAAGTACTTCCGGGCTAGTGCGAGGTCTGCGACCATTTTTGGGTATTGTGGCGCTGTAAAGATGCCAGTATCATCGTAAGTACCATATAAATCACCATAGAAGAGGCAGGGGTAGCCTGCTTCTCGAAGCAAAATGAGTGCGTATGCAAGTGGCAGAAACCAGCCCTGGACATTCAGATGATCGAGGGCTTGACCAAGTTGTGTATCGTGATTGCCGGTGTATAGGGTCGCCTGCTCGGCCTGAGTTGAGAGCCAAGTATAATCGAGCACGGCGCTCAGGTCGGTGTCTTCTCCAGTGCCGTATTTATGAAACTTGATCTGGAGAGGTGTATCAAAGACACTGACTGTGTTGTTCAGCTTATTGGCGAAGTCTTGGATAACTGCAGGGTCATGTGTCAGATATTCTGCAATAAACAGAAGATCCCTCCTGCCGGTCTGTTCCTTGATGTTCGTGATCCAATCAAGTAAGAACTCCTGAGAGATGTGTTTTGCAGCATCGAGTCGAAAACCAGCTAAATCCAATTGATCAACGATCCAGCTTCCCCAAGCCTTGACGTCTTCCTGCACAAATGGGTTATGGTACGCAACATCGGCCAGCATCAAATAGTCGTAATTACCATTCTCTATTGACACGTCAGTGGCAAAGCCATTGTCGATTCCCTCCATCTTCCAGATAGCTTTCTCCTTGGTGTTATCATCATAATCCACAGCAGTAAAGTCACCACACGTCCACGTCTTCTTACTGTATTTGCCATTTCTGCCAGGAAAATTAAAGTCAACCCAAGCAAAGATCATTTGAGAACCGGATATAGTTTCAAGCCTGTTCGTCGGATTGACTTTGTGTGCCCAACACGGCGTTGCCCCATCCGCGCCGGATCGTTGATTCAGCACACCATCAGCAAGCAGTGTGATGCCCAGAGCGTTTGCGTTCTGCGACAATGCTATTAATTCGGCCTTCGTGCCATAAGATGTAGCAATGTGTTCTTTCTGATAAAATTCGCCTAGGTCCCACAAGTCATACACATCGTAGCCAGTCGAGTAATACGTGTTGGCCTTTGTTGCCGGTGGGATCCAGATCTTGTCAATGCCGATACCTGCCAGCTTCCCGAGTTGAGCATTCAATCTATTCCAGTGCTGGGAGTCCTTGATCACGTACCACTCAAATCCTTGTATCATTAGCTTGTTGCCTGAAGCAGGTTGGCGAGCAGTGAATTCGAGCTTATCATCATGATGAAACTCATCGTGCTTCAGTCTGTGCTGATGTGAGGAAGCGGCGACGAGGAAGGGCAGAAACGACAATGCGAGAATAATTGTGAGAAGCATCCTCGGAGTGGCATGAAGAGTCAATCGGGTTGGTCATCAATCAGTAAGCGTCAGCTGCCACCATAGCCGCATAACAATCACATTACTTGGAAGGCGCGTCCATACATGCACCTACTTTGCATTTATTCGTGGCTTCCAAATTTCTGGTCTGTAAAAACGCCAGCATAGGACAGAATGAGCCGGTACGGATTGCGTGTCAATTACATGCCTGAATTGGATTCATCGGGAACTGATATCGTCGTTTTTACATGACTCTACCATCCACCTTGCAGCGGCCTCCAGTGGTGGTTTCTCTGGTTGGGCCACTGCACCCCAATGTTAGCACGCATTAGCGTTGAGTACCTAGGTAAAAATTGTGACGCTGAACAAAGCTGTAATTAGCGTAGTTCAGAGACTGGAGTGAAATTCAACTAAAACTGAACTGAAATTGTTCTAATGCTGAGCTGAATCGTCGTGCACTGATGCGTGCTAAAAACAAGCAGGGATGGAGAGTGTAGTACCTGCGGTCGACTAACGAAATTCCTAGCGATAGATTGTACTTGGTACCCGTGCAGAACTGAGGATAAAAGAACGGATAATCACCTGTTGGTATGACTGATCCACAATACAGGTCGGGTGATGCCACCCGGCTGGCAAGAGTTTCCACAGACCGATTGTTCCTGCGCTAGCTTCCCTCAGGCGACCCCGCCCGCTCCAATTTATTTTCTCAGCGGACAATGGTGCAGCATAGAGAAGTGCCATCATGCAACACGACACTGTTGAACCACAACACACTCCCACCACTACCACCAACTACGTTCCCTCGCTTGCAACCTGTCTCCCACTGCCTGAAATCTGTGTACATTCCCAAGCCGCTCCGGTGTTCAATGACTGTCCACCGTGACAGCAGAAGCACCATCACCATGAACGGCACTAACAGTACCCGATCACTCCCAGTCCGGCCGCATGACCATCATCGCAAACACTCGACACCTATGGCGCCGCCATTCATGGTATCGGCTCCGGGCAAAGTGATAGTCTTTGGGGAACATGCAGTCGTTCACGGCAAGGCTGCTATGGCTGCTGCTATTTCTCTACGCTCATATCTCCACGTTACTACTCTCTCGAAATCGCATCGCACCATACAATTGGTATTTCCCGATATAGGTCTGGATCATACCTGGGAAATTGACGATCTACCATGGGACGTTTTTACAAAGACATCACGAAAGCCACGGTATTACGATTTGGTCACGAGCCTAGATGAGAAGGTGGTACAGGCTATGAAGCCGTTCATTGAAGAGGTTGGTCAAGGCGAGCCAATGGAGAAAAGAAAGATCCATCAGAGTGCAGCTAGTGCATTTTTATACTTGCTTTTGTGTCTGCAGCAACCGAGTACACCTGCCGGGATTTGGGTGTTGAGGTCGACGCTGCCAATTGGCGCAGGTTTAGGGTCGAGCGCCAGTATATGCGTGTGTATGAGTGCAGCATTATTGAAACAGATACACGTCCTTTCTGGACCGCATCATGACCAACCAGAAGAGGAGGTGGAGACGCAGCTAGAGAGAATAAATAGGTGGGCATTCGTGGGTGAACTGTGCATACATGGCAACCCCAGTGGTGTCGACAACACAGTCTCCACGCGAGGGAAAGCCGTGTTGTTTAAAAGGACAGACTATGCGAAACCACCGCAGGCTACACCAGTCAAGGATTTCCCAGAACTGCCATTACTACTAGTCAACACGAAGCAGCCACGCTCAACTGCGACAGAAGTTGCGAAAGTTGGGGCATTGAAGAAGAAGTATCCTGAAGTTACGGAGAAGACGCTTGACAGCATCGACCAGATTACCATGTCAGCGTACAAGTTGATAAAATCAGCTGATTTTGATCCGAAGTCAAACTCGAATATTGAGCACCTAGGTGATCTCTTTCAGATGAATCACGGAATGCTTGTGTCGTTAGGTGTATCACATCCCAAACTCGAACATATCAGAGAAATGGTTGACTACGCCGGTATAGGTTGGACTAAACTAACAGGTGCCGGTGGTGGAGGTTGTGCCATCACATTGCTAAAAGCTCACGTCAATCAAGAAGCGCTCGACGGTCTACTAGACAAGTTCGAGGCGGCAGGATTTGAGGAATATAAAACCACGCTAGGAGGGGACGGAGTAGGTATTCTATACCCAGCCGTCCTGCACAATGGTACGAATGAAAAAGGTGGCGAGGAGATCAACTTGCAAAAATTTCTGGATGCAAAAACAGAGGACGATATTGAGATGTTAGCGGGTGTGGGCCTCAGGGAGAAGCGGCCAGAGTGGAAGTTTTGGCGGCTTTCGTAGGAACGATGAGGAGTTTCAAGGTATTATGGTGGCAACCTGATCTTTTTATGCTTGAGCGAGCGTCGGCGTTGGTACATTGTGCTGGGCTCGAGTCTCCTCCGTACTGCAACTGGCTTCGAGGGATACTATCAGCAGTACGGATATGCTTTCTGGCTGTACATATTTTAATCGTTCAAACCCAGACAAAGTATCACGTGACTATCCCTTCAACTTCAGTGTTATTGTTCTTCCCTTGCCAACAATATGTTGCATTCAAGTTCATAGGTGTTTTTACGCCGCAAAAGGATTGACTTCTCCTGTTTCCAATGGTCAGTAGCTCTTCAAGGCTTCACAATTGCCATAAACCGCACTATTCCACCTCATCTCAGAACAGTACATTGTGATCTTTGTCCTTGGGCTCTGCTGGATGTTGACAAGCCATCCGGTATTATTAACCAGTTGAGGATCGAAAATCGGAAGTACTGAGAGTTTCTACGTAATCAGACACGGGGTGCGGTTCAGCATTGTGTGATCAGTAAAGCTACGGTTATTCATCTATCCACTCAACTTCTTCTGGTCTAACGACATCACAATTGTCGCAACACCATAATGGCATCTACTCCCTCCACCACAACTGCAACTCTCCTCCCTGCGGATGCAGAACCACCAAAGTCAAAGTCTCAACCATACTATTCCGTCCATCCATCCTGGCAGGATGTCGTACCCATCCCACAAGTTGATCAGACAGGTGCCCTGGCCGCCATCGCCTACTCGCCTCGTTACGCCGAAGCTATGTCATATCTGCGGGCCGTTATGGCTGATAATGAGGTGTCAGGGCGAGCATTAGCTTTGACGAAGGATCTGATCGGTATGAACCCGGCGCATTATACAGTCTGGATCTATCGAATGAGAGTATTGAGAGGTCTATGGAAGAACACCAAGAGCGTAGAGGGAGCTGCAGAGGGTAGCGAAGTGGAGACCGAGATAGATGGAAATCAGGTCGACGAGGTCCTCTGGCTGAACATACAAGAGGAACTAAGATGGCTCGACGAAGTCTCCTTTCGCAATCTAAAGAACTACCAAATCTGGCATCATCGACACGCACTTGTTGACCTTCTACCATATGATTCACCAGCCGTAGCCTTCACTGCATCTCCGTCTTCCTCGTCTACATCTACCACAGCAGACAACTACAAAGCCGACACAAAAATCACACCCCTCTCCACCTCCACAAGAAGCAAACTATCCAACTTCATCACCTCAGAACAAACCTTCCTCGCTCAAATCCTCTCCCTCGACACAAAAAACTACCACGTCTGGTCCTACCGGCAATACATCTGCACCCGCTTCCCAACCTTCCTCCTACCCTCCTACACCATCCTATCATCCCTCTCCCCCTCTCCTTCCGACCAACCACAACCACAATCACAACCACAATCACAACCACAATCACAACCACCCCAACAATCGCAATCAATATCCCAAACCTACAAAACCCACCCCGAACTCCTCGCCACAACAATCCTCATAACCACCGACATCCACAACAACTCCGCCTGGTCCCACCGCTACTTCATCCTCTTCGGCCACCACGAACTATCCCACTCCTACTCCTCACCCATCCAAAACCAGCGCCACAAATACCCCCCCTCCCTCGTCGACAATCCCCTCACAGCGTCCGAAATATCCTACACACAATCGCAAATCCGCCTCGCTCCATCAAACAGCAGTAGTTGGAACTACCTCCGAGGCATCCTAACGCACTCCTCTCTCTCCCTCTCCACAACACGACAATTCTGCGAAGAATTCATCGGACCAGAAAATGACGTCTGGATGGATCAATTCATCGACGTTGAAATCGAGATCCAGGACCCAGATACTGGAGAAGTGACAAAATCGACAGAGAGACAAGAAATAGGTGTACGGAGTAGTCATGCAGTCGAGTGGTTGAGCGAGATTTATGCTAGTGAGGGAACGGATGAGGGACGGAAAAAGGCGAGAGAGTGTTTGAGGGCGCTGGGGGAGAAGTGGGATGTCATTAGACGGGGTTATTGGGAATACTTAGCTGAGCGCATTGAAAACGAACAGTCAGATCAGTCCCAGGAAGATAAAGTGAAGTGAATGCGGATCGTTGGGTAAGTATACCTACCTAGCATACACGTGCACGATGTGGAATGAAACGAGATGGAATTTGAACCGTATCCGATTTTGGACGCGTCGCCTTCACACGCTACATACGTAGTGAGCATGCATACCTACAGTGTCTACCTACGTAGGGATATGTAGATAGATAGGAGGAGGCACGAGTATAAATCCTACGTGCCCGTGCTTTATCTGATTCACAGTACGTACTGTACCCACCTAGCAATGCCACTGACTGACTGTCGGGCTGCTAACAAAGAACACTACATACATAACCCTGAGGCGGAGCGCATCGTGACAACACAATACTATACCTACCTACTTACCTACCTACCTACCTACCTGCTCACGTAAGACTTGACTTGGGCATTCATACTAGGACCCGGGACAGTATAAACAGCAAACTTTTGTAGCAATACATTGGTCGTGGAATGAGACTCGTCGATACAGTACCTCTCTACCTATAGTATAGTATAGTATAGTACATGTATCTCATCCATGTGACTCTGCGGCGGGTCAAAGACGCAAGCAAGTACATACATACCTGTTGGTTAATAAAAGTATAAACCGCGACACCTAACTTCTCAAAAGGAGAATGCGAGTCCAACTGTAGGTAGTAAGAAAATACATCAAATGATCTCTCGCTACTTTCCGTGGAAACTTGATTCTGGCTGGTCAAAGCTCGTCTTCATTCATTCGTAAGTAAGTGTGCCATTGTGTCCAATTTGGTCTTGCTTTCTATATATCCATTCTATCTCAAAATGCTTGGGTATCTCTTTATGCCGTGGAACATTATTCCATCATTAAACGCCAGCCAATCTATGCAATCTTGTTTCCGCCTCGCTTCTTCTTGTGGCTACCAACCTTGTTGTTGGCGGTTGTGTTTTACTTCCCTCCGCAGTTCTTCCTCCCTTCCTCCTACTGACGACCAGCCGAATCGGGTGTTGAGCGCTGTATATAGTGTCCATCACGGGTGGACTGGAGCCATGTCCCTGCTTACACAAAACTCCAGAATCAGTTTTTGCAGATCCATCATCTTGTAAGGCTTGCTCATGTAGCCTGCCATTCCGACGTTTGTTGCCTTCTCGATAGCTGCGTCCGTCACATCGGCGCTCACAGCGAGTACAGTTGGCGGCAAGCCATAAATCGAAGTCGTCAGATCATCGGGAATGTCAGAATTGTTGGATGCATCTGATCCCTCTGGCGTGAACATATCCAGTATCTTTTCCGTGGCTTGATATCCGTCCATTTCTGGCATCCAGAGATCCATCAATATCACGTCGACTACTGCGTGGGAATTGACAGTCGCGATTGAGTTCCGTGATCTGCCTCGAAGTTGTGTTTGGCGATCCTTGACGAGCTTGTCCATGACTCGTACCGCTTCCTTACCGTCGTAGGCTTCGTAAACGTTTTTGTACCCGAATTTACCGAGCATACTGACCAGAAGCTTGCGGTTGATTTTGTTGTCTTCGGCAACGAGAAAGGTGAGCGGATATTTCTGAGCCAGGTTACGATCATGACTAGTTTTGTTGTTTATTGGAACTCGTGGTGTAGATGAAATTCGTCGACGTATCTGAGGCTGCGGACTTTCAGCTCTCAATTCGAGGATTGAGTTCGTCAGTTTGGGCGATGACGGCTCTGGAGAGGAATTCCTTCTGACGATGGGGGTGGTAACATGGAGCTTCGCATGATTGGGTGCAGATGTGCACGGTAAAGATCTTGCCGTGGCTGTCTCATTCGTTGCTCGAAAGGGGGTGCTTGATCGACTATTGCTCTCTACTGCTTCGAGCGGTATCTTGATTTCAAATTCCGAACCTTTTGCAGGACCTTCAACGGCAGTGCGCACAAGAGTAAGATCGCCTCCAACACGTCTGGCCAAGCCTTTTGCTACTAATAGACCAAGGCCTAGACCTTCCTTTGTTCTTGTTAACGAGTCGTCCTCCTTGGAAAATGCCTTGAACAACTCTGGTTGAAAGTTCTCGGGTATACCATCCCCAGTATCCGTGATAGTGATCACCACGTACTTCTTGTTGTCGCTCAAGCGCACTCTGATATCGATTTCTCCATTTTCCGTAAACTTGACTGCATTCAAGAAAACAGCACCTACAAGCTTCGACAAGTCTCTCTCGTCAATCGGTATCATATACGGCACATCGGGCTGTACCGTCCAATTGACCACCTGTTTCGTGCTGAACCCGTTTGATGATCGTGTTCTCGCTTCAATCTTTTCGCCAAATGGTGTTGGTTCTGATGCTGAAAAATCAGGCCTTCCGCCTGTCCGTAATGAATCGTTAATCACGACTGGCAGCACTTCTCGGATGTTACTGTTACTCTGGTGACGGAGGCCACCTGGCGTGAATAAGTTACTATCCATTTCTGTCGGCGTGAGCACTGTCGGGTTAGGTAGCGTAATTGAGGAGGGAGTGTAGTGTTCGGGAAATAGCGGTGTTGACTGCCATTCGGGTGACATCTCGTTTGCCTCAGCCGTGAATGACAAAGGTGACCTAGGTGTAGCAATGTCATGGTGAAGCGATGGTTTAGTATTCCGACTTTTGTTTTGAGGGCTGCCCTCTGTAATATTTGTAAGTCTCTTCCTCTTATGTGGGTTGACAATCTGACTCCCATCAGTCATGTTTGGCTTGATATCGAAATAGCTCGTCACATTTGCTGATGGCATATCAGGATCATGGCACGGCGTTTCAGGAACCTGCATGTTTAAATCATAGGCTTGTACAACGTTGTCTGCAGCTTCTATCGCCCGCTTCGAACTGTCCTGGACAACCTCAATATTGTTCTTCAGATTTTGAAATATTAGTCGGACTTTGGTATTGGTCTGCCCTTCAAGCTGTTCTTGCACTGTCGCATACATCAGGTCAAGCATGCCAACAACGCCTTGCATAGGCGTTCTAAGTTCGTGTGATAGTGATCGAGCATAAAGCTTGAGTGATTGAGTAGCTGTGATAGCACTCTGAGGAATGACTCGAATCGCGTCGTCTTGAACTTTTTCTGCCGATTTGACGAAGCTTTGGCCTGCCAACAATCTCTGTGAGATCATATCCTCCAGAGAATGCATAAACATCTCGATGTAGGTCCATGACAAACCTTCCTTCTGCTTCAGGCCGTCCTTTGTCCACATCATTCCGAAATGTGCGTAACACTTCCCCTTAGCGAACAACGGCACGCCAAGGTATGATTCGGGCTCTATCGGGATCTGGTTCGGATTGTCGGTGATACCATCAGCAAATGTGACGAGCTATTTCGATATCAAGCCAAACATGACTGATGGGAGTCAGATTGTCAACCCACATAAGATATTTAAAGAATCAGGTATTAAAAATACTTTGTCGTGCTTCATATACGCGCATGGCGCACTCCAGGCATAGTACTTGTAGTCGTTCAACATGCCTTGTTTCGTTCCGCCGTCGTTGTAGTACAACGCTACAGCCATTAAACAAGAGCCAACCTCTCCAATCTCGGGCATTTCCACAGCGGTATGGTGGTCGTCGACCAGAATCCGTTTCGACACAAATGCAAATTGAGCGGAACAAATCTCGGTCATGCCAGTCATCAGTCTTGTCCAGAAGACCTCGGCGTGCAGGGTGGTTAGTTCGGCCTTGAATTTGATGAGCTTTTCAGCCGCATTGCTCTCGGGCGAACGATAGTGTTTCCGGAGTCTTTGCGCAAAATCGTCCTCGCCGGCGTGGGTGGCCAAACCTGGAGTGGCACCTGCTATACATAGCGTTTGGCGATCGATGAAAGGTTGCGAGCATGGCTCGACAGCGTTTGTCATTCTGCACGCAGTCGAGCCTGGGGAGCGCTTTCTCGAGAATCGAGTTTATCAAGAATTCTAACGAGACAACATCAATGGATCACGCATGAATTTGTGCGTGAACACCGTCAAGGATGTTCAACACCAGATAGCGACAATGCTTTGGACTGGGGCGATTTTTGTGCGTGAGTCAGCCAGTGCTGTACAATTTCGTGCTGTGAAGCGATGCGGTTGATCTGAGCGTGCAGATCAAGGGTTCAAGGAAGCAGCGGCTGGCGATCTTCGTTTGCAGGCCAAAAATAGTGCTACAGAAATTGACTGTACAATACTCGAATAGGTGTCAGCAATGCTGATACTATCTGGAAATGTTTTTCGAAACAGGACGGAACAGGATAAGGTTGTCGAGAGGATGACAATTGAAGAGAGGTTGTCGTTCGTCCTGCAGCGGTCTAGAGTTGAGGGATTCACAGTACTGTACTGTAAGCAAGCGAAAGAAGGCCGAAGATTGTCCTGAGAGGCAGCAACGATTGGGTCTGGCCAACGACAATGTGCAAAGTTAGCGATGGTGGGTCTCGGATGTCAAATAGCCCGGTCAGACAGTTCCGATATTGGCAAACCCCCTGTGACCGTTGTAGCTCAAAGCCTGTTAGAGGACGCGGCACTACAAATAAGGGACTGTATGTACATGTACTACAAGTAAGAGCCTGTTGGTCGGTAGTCACAGCTTTGAAGTGAAACGTGGTCTCTTCTAGTTGTGCTGTAGTTGAGCACAATGGTTGTAGGAAGTGGGATGCATAAAAACAAACAAGAAACAGCGATGGTGGATGTCCGGGCACGTCGATCTTATCTCCAACCATGGCCAATGAGGTTGATCAAAAGGCCCACTGCTCCGTTCTGTTTCAAGGCTTACACACGTAGAGTAACACGAACGCACACCGCTGTTGAGAAGTAGAGCGGGCGTAAAACAAGTAATGGCTGGGTCTTTATCACGGTCATGAGACGCGGAAGACCAAGGGCCGACTTTCGTCAAGCAGGCGCTCGCTTGTTCTGTGTAGGAAGGAGAGAATGATGAGAAAGGTACGTATTCACTGCGTTGTGGCTAGTGTTCTAGGCCCTCATCGACCTGTAGCTCCTCCGGGAGCCGGGCATCTGTCAAGCCCAGTCGCCTATTGCGTTTCGAATCCCGCTACCCCACTCAGCACAAGGACGCGCCATTGGAAAGCTTGGGTTGCACCCGTCGCGACATCATCGGGCATATTCAACTTCATACTGCAAACTGTATAGTGTTATTAGCACCGAATGATCATCAGTTCCATCACCACAAAAGAGTGACCGTCTCTGGACAAATATAGTGAAGAGCTCGTATGCTTGCGTCGAGTCAGGCATGTCGAGGGATCGTCCGAGGATCGTCGTTACAGCATGCTTGCCTTCGCGTGCTGGCCCACGTGTCCACTCCCTTGCAAACAGCTGATCGTAGCGACGAAACATCCATGTTTGGTGTTGTAGTGCCACAAAGCCATGCAATATGAGAAGCGACAACGAGAATACCAGTTACTGAGGCCCACCCACCAATGTTCGTACTCTATCACCGATGAGTAATTAAGAATGCGAGCTTCATGAAGACATGATTGGTCTGATCTTGCGACACGAGGAGCATGATTGGCACTGTTCCTTATCCACTTTCAGGAATCTCGGCAACAGTGAAGCAAGTAACAGTCAGCCACCAATCGCATGATTTCACTGGTGGATCTCATCGTCCAGAGCCACGATTCGTGTTGCGAGAACAAACGTTCTCGACTGTGCTCGATTTGAGGTTCGAGAGTGTTTCGGAGTGAATTTGATGTCATCCCCTGTCTGGGAGCTTAATGGCGCCGGGTATCCGGCACCCAAATGCTTGTCGCTGGAGGGGACTGTGTTTATGCTAACTTGGTTTACGGCCATGTGGGATACATTATTAAACCACGTTTTGAGGGGTACCAAAGGTGCAGCATGCATCAACAGCAGTCTCCCCGCAGGAGCGTGGAATGTAAACATACAGGTTGTTGCTACTATACGAGGATCGATGTCAAAATGGTAGTTGCCAATTGATCGACGAGATGTTACTCCAAAGACCGCGAAAGTGAACAACAGATCAAAAAAATTCAATAGTTATCTCGCTATATCAAGTCTCAAGGTCGATGTTTCCCTTGGCCAATCGAATCCTTTGTGCCTAGCATATGGTCACATCGTGGTTGCGCCTTCCGTGCCCCATCCCAACACCTCACAAACAACATTTCCAATCGTCGAGAGGGTCCATAGAGTGATAAGCCCAATGCCGATTTTACGGTCCATGCGCCACCCATTCAACGGTACCACAATCATCAAGCCCATCAATGTCACAAGTAGCGTGATGCCACTGACCATCAGAGTTGTACTCACCTCAAGTGCGTACGGCTTGTACTGTATCGGTTTGTTCGGATGTTTTTGGTGTTTGTGCTGTCCGTTCGTGATGGTCATGTACATGCCTCCAAGCCCGATGCCGAGCAGAATGTTAAGCATAGGGCCGCCGAAACACGCTGAAAGTGCCATGACAGGATATCCTAGCTTAGCTACCGTGATGTCAGCAACCAAGTCACCTAGTGAATTGCCCACAGCGAAGATCGTCAATCCGAGGATGGCGTCTGACATATCGAGAATAACTCCAAGCGTTTTCAGCACCCCGACAACCTCGTTTGCAATTGTCGAAATCCACGCGATTGCCACAATAAAGCCGAGAAAGCATAGTACAGGTCGATATCTAGGCTCTCGCGTGGGCGTCGTAAAGGTCAACAGCAAGAACAGACCAATTAGAGAAAAGGTGAGTGACCCTAACAAGAGCAGAAGTAGCTCTTTCGTGTCATGTCCTTCGTCGAGATTCGCCCAGAATATCATCACGATAAATATGGGTGCCGTGAAGAGCTGTAGGATAACGAGCCATCTGTTCCACTCACGCTGTTCTGATGTCACGCTATCTCCTTGTCGCCCGATTTTGATAGTATCCGTGTTGCTTCGAGAGATTGTTCGGCCGTGAGGATGGGGTGTACTCTCTCCGTTCGGCCGTCTATTGGCTGAGGAGGCTGTGGGGGTTACAGGTATCAAATTCAACAATGACTGTGATGGTCTTCTGCTAGGTATGGTCGCTTGATCCAAGTCCTCCTTGTCTTCCTGGGGTTCAACAACAGGTAAAGTAATGGCAAGTAGAAATACACTGGGCGCTGTAGCGAGACCAATTACCTTGCTAATGACCCCCTTTTCCCGCCAATCGTAAAGTGTTGGAAACAGCGTTGAGAGGAGTGTCTGCGGTGTTGGCAAGTATTTGTAAGGCCACCAACTAAAAATTCTAACCTCCGCATCGAGATCTTCGTTGTCAAGTGTGTAAGCAGCACCCGCAGAGTCTGGAGGCATGCCCGGTGGTGGTAATCGAATACTGGTTGGCCGTGAAGAGGTAGAGCTACTAACATACGACACGGAGCGCTCGACTGGTGGGGGCTTTTTATGACCGGGTTGAGGCAGCTTGAGTGTTGGCACATCCATATTGGGGCTGAGCATAGGCGACGGTATCCTTGCATGCTCTTGTTCCTGATAATCAGGACTGGTAAATGGCCCTGTAGATATGGGCGGTAGCGTAAGCATACCACCCCGATCCATATATGGCTGTGGAGTTGAAGCACCCGATGACGTTGTCATTGCTGAAGGTGACAGCAGTAAAGTTGAGGAATATCTTGCAGTCAAGTAGTCTGCGGGGGGTGTTTCGGAGATGCTTCGACGATGTACAGCCGCACTGCTCTGCTCACCATGCGGGCTGTAGATGGCTGTCTCAGGAGTGCCTCTGGAAGAGGTGAGAAGATCGGGATCAAGACGCAATCTAGCGGCGTCGCTTGCCGATACTGCTCGATTGCGACCGCCAACGCCAATGTCTCCAGACCCTTCAGGCATGGTGACAGCTATTTGCGGGTGGGAAGCATTATGACGAGCTTCCAGGTCATGCCGGCTGTCATCCGAGACTCGTCGAAGGCCAATTGAGTGATTCGTGACTGACCGCTTTTCGAGCGAATTGAGCACGGAACGAAATTCGATGGCTCCTATCAGACTAGGTCGAATGGGCGTAATCGTGTTGCGGCGGTCTCTCCTTGTTCTTCCGACGCGCATATTGCTTTGCAATTCTGCAAGATATCGATCTCTAGATTCATCATCCTCCTCGTGGTTCTCGTATTTCCAAGCTGGTGTGCCAGGAGTAAACACTGTTGTCACAGTGGCGCTCGACTCCGACCGCACAAGCGGTGACCGTTCGCCTACAGGTCTAGACTCGTCATCAATCTCGATATGAGGAACCTCAAGTTCTTGTGAATCGGGTATGTGATGGTGCAGTCGTGCAACTGTTTCTGTTAAACGTATTCTCCGCCGCCTCTGCAACCACCAGTGCCATGCCACCACAAAGACAACGTAAAAGACATAAAATGCCACCATCACGATGCATTCCCAGAGTTTGAGGTTGCCGTCTTTCAGGAATACCAAGCTGAAGCTAGCAGCGATAGCGAAAAAGCCAACATCTCTTACAAAGCTTTTCCGGGCGACTTGAAATGGCTTGACAATCGCCATGCTTCCAGCCACAACTGCAGTGATGAAGCCAGCTGCGCCCATCAGCTCACCTACAGCCAGACTGCCACTATTGCTACTCATCGCCGCGAAGGTAGAGAAGACATCGGGACTGCCGTTCCCAAACGCAAGGAAAGTGACCCCTGTTAAGCTCTCACTCATGCCCAATACAGCCGCAATTGTGCTTAGGTTTATGCAAAGGAAGTCGGAGGCTGCGATGCCAATCGTGCTGAACAGTAGACTGATCCATATTACCAGGATCGTAAAGGCGACAGGCTTCGCGTGCGAAAGGGAGCAGTAGTAGAGCTGTAGGTACGATAGCAGGCCACCTTCTTCGTCAGGGCAATTTGTGCGGACAAAGGCACATTGCTGCCTCACACCGGAAACTTTGTGCACATCTCGACACTGCGCACGTTAGTTTTGAATGTGAAATAGGGATCGGTTGCTTGCCTCGATATCCTGTCCTTCAAGCGCTTGCAAGGCGCGTGCTTGTCGCAGATAGCCATGAGATTCAGAGTAATTCCTCCCAACACTATACAGCGCAAAAAGTATAACAATGGCAAAGGTGCTAACAAAGACCACCTCGGTTGATTTCGCCCGTTGACCTCGATGTTTCGCAAATGCCATGTCTAAGAATATAACACATTATGAAACGGTGAAGCACACCAAAAGCGAGGGTAGCAACGGCAACGACAAGAACGACCGTTAATACATTGCCAACGACTGATATCCACGTCGGCGCAAGTTGTGCATAATCCTCGCCCAGTCTCATCCTCACCTGCGTAACCGACATAATTGGCTCCTCGATTTGGTGACGCAGAAGGCATTTTCTTGTTTCAGGCTCAGCCGCGAGCACTAGCCACAATCGACCTCCTCGTAAGCCAAGAGAGCCAAGAGTTCCATGGTTGGAGGTGCAGCATTTCTGTCTCTTCCACCATGATGGTAAAGTCGATACTAATCTATGCAAGACTGCGCACAGGTGATCCCGCTGCCAGTATTAAGCCGGTGCGAAACGAGCGCGAAGGAGTTCCCCAACCCAATGCTATCAGACGCAACTGAATCCGTTTAGCCACGAGCTCGGCCAAATGCAGGGTTATGAGCACCAGTGCTCTGTGCCGAGGTCCCATCTTCTCTATGGACAGTGCTTTTCAAACCCTTGCTCTTGTGAACATAGATTGCTCCTGAACCATTGACATATTGCAGAAATTATTGCTGATCTCAGCGTCCTACTATCTGTTCCAGATCTAAAACCGTCAAGATGACCACGTTCGCAGAAATTCTACCAGTGAAGCAGCTCGAGTCGCATAAATACACTGTGAATTTCGAGCATGATTGGTGTATAGGCACTGTTCCTAACGGCGGATACGTGACGACAGCTTTCATGATTGTGGCCTCGAAACACATGCAGCTTACACATGCGAAACGAAAACAGCCGAACGTTATCAACCTACACCTCGAATTCATGCGTAGAACAGCGATTGGCAATGCCATCTTCACCGTGAAGGATGTCAAGATGGGCTCGAGAATTTCGAATTTGCATTTGACACTATCGCAAAAAGATGAGAACTCAGGCAAGTTGATAGACGAGGTCGAGGGGTATCTCACAATGTCAAACATGAGTAATGAGGATGGGTTGTCTCTCGACACGGAATATAAGATCTCGCCATCACCACTACCAGTATCTTTGGCGGATCTCACTCAGGGTCAAGATAAGAACTATGTCAAACGTGGAAGAGATCCCTTTGCCGACTTCCGACGGGCAGGACAGAACATGGCCATGCATCTTGTTCGTCCAGGCCAAAAGCCGACACATTTTCCAAAGGGTATGATGGATCAGTGGGTGAGGTTCCAGCCGGTGGGCAAGCAGGGAAGACACACGAATGATGCGCTTGGTTATGTGGCGGACATCTTTCCCCAATTGATCGAGAGTTATGTCAACCTCGATCTTGAAGAGGCTATTCTGGGGCGAGATTTGTCAAAAGAAGAGTTTGACGACATGTCGAAGAAGAGAGCAGAGCCTCGTGCGAGTTACTGGTATCCAACTCTACTACTAAACTTGGATGTCAAGAAACTCTTGCCCGAGGAGGGTGTTGACTGGCTCTTTGTACGGATCCAGGCCAAGCAGATCGCCAGAGGACGGTTCGACCTGCAGGTCGAGATTTATGATGAATCAAATGATATCGTCGCGCTGAGCACTCACTCATGTCTGGCTGTCGATTCAAGTAGGAACACTACAAGAACCAAGAAGGACAAGCAGAGTAAGCTGTAGAAGACAAGGTCAAAATCCCATAGAATTCTCTTGCTTAATAGCCGTACCTTTCTGTCGACAAGTTGGTTTTTCCTTCGTACCACTTTGAGCCGCGCCTCGACCACGAGGACAGACTCGTTGTATAGTACCGGACCTAATACAAGACGCTGAATAAACTTT